>Ga0207866_1000018_pt1 | contig 253154 bp, 233 predicted proteins | sample HigsolmetaAR203D_FD_184835 | JGI IMG/M metagenome (GOLD analysis project Ga0207866, IMG submission 184835) | Ionic liquid and high solid enriched microbial communities from the Joint BioEnergy Institute, USA - AR20-3-D (SPAdes) (version 2) ... | reverse complement strand
CCTCCGGCTCCTCCAGAAAATTATGTCATAGCTACATGACTTCTCCATCTTTCAGGATGGTCGATGGTTGAAAATCTAAAAACGAGTGAGAAAACGCGAGAAAACATTAAATAATAGTGGGAGGGAAACGAAATGAGGATCCATAGTCAAAAAAAGAAAATACTGCCGCTGCTGCTCGCTGCGGCACTCGCACTGCCGCTGGCGGCCTGCGGCGCGGGCGGACCGAACAAAGGCGCGTCCGCGAGCGCCTCGAACGAGCCGGCCCCTACCTCAACCGCTTCGCCGGCCGCAGCCCCTTCGACCGCCAAACTGCCGGATGAAGTCCGCATTGGCTATCAAGTCATTCCGAACGCGGAGCTGCTCGTCAAAACGCTGGGCCTTGCGGAAAAAACGTTTGAAGGCGTCAGCGTAAAATGGGTGCAGTTCGATTCCGGCCGCGACGTCAACACCGCCATCGCTTCGGGAAGCATCGATCTGGGCTTGGCCGGCTCGGTCCCCGTCGCCATCGGTTTGGCAAGCGGCGTGGACTACCAGGTATACTTTTTGCACGACATCATCGGCGACAACGAGGCGCTTGCCGTCCGCAAGGATGCCGGAATTGAAAGCATTCAAGACCTGGCCGGCAAAAAGGTGGCCGTACCTTTCGGTTCCACCACGCATTTCAGTCTGTTGTCCGCGCTGAAAGCCGAAGGCGTCGATCCCGGTAAAGTGACGATCCTGGATCTGCAGCCGCCGGACATTCTCGCAGCCTGGCAGCGCAAAGACATTGACGCCGCTTTCGTCTGGCAGCCGACGCTCGCCAAGCTGGTCGAGGACAACGGCCAGATCCTGACGTCCGCCAAGAAGCTCTCCGAGCAAGGCATCATCACCGCAGACGTAGGCGTTGTCCGCAAGGCGTTTGCCGAACAATATCCCGAATTTCTGGAGCGGTATGTCGGCGTTCTCGACGAAGCCATTGAGCTGTACCGGTCCAAACCGGAGGAAGCCGCCAAAGCTTTGGCCCCGATTCTTAGCGCTTCGGAAGCCGACAGCCTTGCCCAAATGAACGAGCTGGTGTGGCTGACGTCTTCGGAGCAGCGCGCGCAGTCCTATTTGGGCGAAGGCGCGGGCAGCGGCTTTGCCCGCGTGCTGAAGCAAACCGGGGATTTTCTGGCGGAACAAAAGACGATCCCTTCCTCGCCGGACCTATCCGTCTACGAGAAAGGAATCCTTGCGGATGCCATCCAATAAAACGATAGAAACGAGGGGATTACGCGATGAACGGAACGGCGTTGCAGCCTGTTCGGGAGACGGCTTTCACTTCCCGGGAAGAACCGGAAGCCGTGGCGATCGAAGGCGTCGGTTTAAGCTACGGGAGCGCACGCAAAAAGCACGACATCCTGCAAGGCATCGATTTGCGCATCGATCGCGGGGATTTCGTTTGTGTTCTCGGACCCTCGGGCTGCGGCAAGACCTCGCTCCTCCGCATCCTTGCCGGCTACGTCGCGCCGACCGAAGGGACGGTTTCCGTGTTCGGCCGCAGGCAGACGGCGCCGAGCCCGGAAGTCGGAGTCGTGTTTCAGCACGCCAACTTGTTCCCCTGGCTGACCGTAAGGGGAAACGTGGAATTCGGGCTGAAGATGGCCCGCGTCCCCAAGCCGGAGCGAAGGCGGCGGGTGGACCCGTTGCTTGAACAGATCGGGCTGGCCGGTTCGGCCCACCTCCTCCCCCATCAGCTCTCCGGAGGCATGAAGCAGCGAACCGCTTTGGCACGGACGCTGGTGACCGGGCCGAAACTGGTCCTCATGGACGAGCCGTTCGCTGCGCTCGATGCTTTGATGCGGGAAAGCCTGCAGGAGCTGCTGAAAGCAATATGGGCCGAGACCCGCACGACCATTTTCTTCATTACGCACGACGTTGATGAAGCGCTGCTCCTGTCCTCCCGCATCGTCGTGATGGGAGGCGCGCCCGGACGGATCAAGGAGGATCTTCGCAATCCGCTGCAGGAGGGCAAACGAAGCGCAGCGGAAATTCGGCAGCACAGCCGCTACGCCGCCTTTCGCGAGCGGCTGGTGGAATCGCTGAAGCCGTGAAGGAAGTTTGCGGCCGCTTCCGGATAACGGCTGCCGAAGGCTGCGCCCTTTGGAGCCGCGCTATCGATACGCGCCAAACGAACAGGAGGCCGAACCGATGGACCCTCGCATTCAAACCTGCATGGAAAACCTTGAATCCCAGGAAGTGACCAAGGACGAGCGGTTCGTTACCGCAAGGCACTGCCTTCAGTCTTTATGGAAAATCGGCTTGGCGGGCGGTCCGCAGAAAGAAATGCTGCTCAACGATTTTGCGGAACGATTTCGAAATTGCGCGGAAGAGAAAAACGGCACGTTGATTCGTTTTGACATCATTCAGGGCCTTCGGAAGCTCTATGATCGGGATCAGGACGAGACCGTCAGGCAGAAGGCGCTGGAATTAATGGAAACGGAAGCGGACTTGAAATATCGTAAGAAGTACGCTTCCGTTTGGAGGAAATAGCCCCTGCCAATGGCTTGACGTGCCGTTACCAGTCTCCCGTTCCGAGATTGAACTGCCATTGCACGCCGAACTTGTCCGTCAGGCTGCCGTAGCATTTGCTCCGAACGTCTCTTGCAGTTCCATCTCGACCTTCCCGCCTTCTTTCAGCTTATGAAAGGCGGATTGCAATTCGTCCAGGTTGTCCGTGACGACCGCAAGGCTGATATTGTTGCCCACGACAAAGGGCATGCCGGGAAAAACGTCGGAAAACATCACATTGCTTCCGAAAATGTTCAGCCGCGTGTGCAGGATCAAATTCTTCGCTTCTTCCGGGAGCGGATATTCCGGGTTTGCCGGCGCTTCGCCATACGTCATCATTTTCGGTTTGTCCGTTCCGAACACCTGCGCGTAAAACTCGACGGCTTCGCGGCAATTGCCGTTAAAATTGAGATAGACATCAATCGCCATTTGCTCAGCTCCTTTGAAAGAAATAAATCGGGAATCAAAAAACGCTTGTTCCAGATTTTTCTAGACTATTCTACACCAATACTTGTCCAAATAAAACAGGAAGGCAAGCCGGATGGCATCGAGAAGGCGATTGGCGCCGGAATCATGCGCCCCTACCGCTCCCTTCGCTGCGTTTCGGTCCGGTGAGCAGGAGCAGCAGAAACGAAAATGCGATGACGGAGCCTGTCCAGGCCCAGACCATCGTCATATTCCCCGTATCGACGGCAACGTAAATCGCCGTCGGGATCGTTTGGGTTTTCCCCGGAATATTGCCCGCAATCATCAACGTCGCGCCGAATTCGCCAAGGCTGCGGGCAAATCCGAGAATATACGCGGTGACGGCCGACCGGTACGTTAACGGGAAGGTGATATGCCGGAACACTTGCCATTCGCTGGCCCCCATCGAGCGCCCCGCTTCTTCCAGTTCCCGGTCCACCGACATAAATCCGGTTTTCAGCGTCTGGTAGACCAGCGGAAAGGCGACCACGACCGAAGCGATGACGGCAGCCCACCAGGAAAATACGACGGGTGCGGCAAACAACCATTCGATAAAGCGGCCGATCCAGCTTTTTCGTCCCAGCAGAACGAGCAGCAGAAATCCGACGACGGTCGGCGGAAGAACTAGCGGCAGAAGGAAAACCGTTTCGAGCAGCGTTTTGCCTTTAAACGGCTTGCGCGACATCGCCCAGGCGATCCCCATGCCGAGCGCCAGAACCGCGATGCTGGATACCAAGGCGACCTGCAAGGACAGCCGGACCGGCGACCAAAATTCGTGCCAGTTCATGGGCGTCACGTCTTAGACGGAACGGAAAATCCGTATTGGACAAAGACGTCCAGCGCTTCTTTCGTTTGCAAATACATATAAAAATCCTCGGCTTCCCTGGGATGCTTGGTTTCTTTCACGACGCCGGCCGGATAGACGATGGGCGTGTAAAGATTCGGATCGACGGCGAAAGCGATCTTCGCCTTGCCCGAAGTCAGCGCATCCGTCTTATAGACGAATCCGGCGTCGGCGTTGCCGGTTTCCACGTATTGAAGAACCTGTCTTACATCCTTCGCCTGAACGGTTTTGGACTGCAGCGATTCCCACAGGTTGGCGTTCTCGAGCGCTTCTTTGGCGTAACTTCCGGCCGGCACGCTTTCCGGAATGCCGATAGCCACGTTTTGGACCGCGTCCTCCGCAAGGTCCCGAAGCTCTTGGACCCCTTCGACCGCCGGATTCCCATCGGCCGGAACGACAACGACCAATTCATTCGCCAACAGGTCTGTTTGCCGCTCCTTGTCGATCAAGTGTTTGTCGACGAGCGCCTTCATCGTTTGAACCGAAGCGGAAAGAAACAAATCGGCCGGCGCTCCCTGCTCGATTTGCTTTTGCAAGGCGCCGGATGCGCCAAAGTTCAAATTCAGTTTAATATCGGGATGTCGGGATTCGTACGCCTGCCGGATTTCCTTCAGCGCGTCGGTAAGGCTAGCCGCCGCCGAGACGGTCAGCTCCACCTTCGGCCCCGGCTCCCGGCTGGCCGCGCCCGATTCGGAAGCCGGTGCGGCATGGCTGCCGGCCCCATCCGGCTTCGTTCCGCAGCCCGCCAGCGCAAGCATCAAGGCAAGAAGCACACACAGAATTGCATAACTTTTCATTGGTTTAACCATCGGTTTCCCTCCAACTTTTATCTGTATATCGAAAGAAAATGAACGCACGCGACATCGCGCCTCATTTTATTGTAAACTGGGTTCATAAACGGTTGACGTCCGTCGGGTATCGCAGAGCGGTGGCGGCGGGCGGACAACCTCAAAGGAGGCTCCCGATGTCCAGCGATATGTCCTATACGACGGAAGAAGTCGCCAAACTTCTGAAAATATCCAAACTTACGGTATACGATTTGATCAAAAAAGGCGAACTGCCCTCCTACCGGGTAGGCAAGCAAATGAGGGTGGACGCCGCCGACCTGGAAGCGTACAAACAGCGGAACAAGGAGTCGATGCAGGCCGGACGGCCGGCCCTATCCGACGTTCCCCCCTCCCCCGCCTCGTCGCCTGCGGCAAGCGGAACCCGGACGATCGTCATTACCGGTCAAGATATCAGCCTGGACATTTTGGCCAAGCAGATGGAAAAATCCATCCCCGGCATCCGGCCGCTTCGCGCGTATGCGGGCAGTCTCGACAGCCTGGTATCGATGTACCGGGGAGAAGCGGACATTGTCAGCACCCATCTATGGGACGGCGATACCGGAACATACAATCTCCCCTACATTCGCAAGCTGCTCATCGGTTCGTCTTATCTCGTCGTGAACTTGCTCTCGCGTCGGGCCGGATTTTACGTTGCGCCGGGGAATCCGCACAAGCTGAGCGGATGGGCCGATTTGAAGCGGCCGGGATTGCGGCTGGTCAACCGCGAGAAAGGATCCGGAGCCCGCGTCTTGCTGGACGAACAGCTGCGCCTGCACGGCATTCGGCCCGAGGAGTTGAACGGTTACGATTCGGAAGAAACGAATCACTTGGGCGTAGCCGGAAAAGTCGCCTCGGGTCAAGCGGATGTCGGCATCGGAAACGAAAAAGCGGCTTCCATCGTCGGCCAAGTTGATTTTATCCCGCTGATTCAGGAGCAGTACGATCTTGTCCTCATGAAAAAACCGGAAAATCGGGATTGGATCGAATCCGTCATCCGCATCCTGAACTCCGCAGCGTTTCAAGACGAGCTTCGCGCGATCTCCGGCTACGACTTGTCGCTGACCGGACGCATTTTGTACGAAACCTGACCGCGTCCATTCGCAAGCGCCGGACCACCACCTACTTATAACTATTTATATCTAATCATAATTAATTATTATCACTATATACCGGGATATGCGTTTTATCAATCTGTTTTGTTATGTTTTGTATAATCAAAAAGGAAGGGCACCCTCTGCGGGAGGGCGCCCCGATGAAACGATCAAGCAGCTTCGCGCAAACCGGACCATCGCCTAACCTTTTTTCTTGCCGGGTTCTTCTGCCGGGTTCTTCGCATGCTCCCGATCAGGCTTCGACGCGGGCTTTGGCCGGATCGCATTGGGGAAAAGGCAGCGCACCCAACTGCGCCAGCTTGATCAGGTAGTAGCATTCCTCCCGCGCCATATGGTCCGGCATCAGCGGGCTGATGATGTCGAGCGCCTCCGCTTTCAGCTCCAATTCCTCCAGCTCCTGCAGAAATTTGCGGAACAGCGCCATTTCCAGGTCGATCTGTCCGTGAAACCGGCGCAACGCCGGAAAGTCGTGCAGCTGCGTGCGCAAAAACCCCGCCATCTCGACCGCTTTCAGATACAGGGCTTGAAAGTGCTTTTCGAATTCGACGCTTTTGCGCAACAGATCCGCCTCGATGCGGTCCAGACTCATCGCGATGGACCCCGCATGGCCGTAGGCGTCCTGAAGCCAGAGCAGATCGTGATGAAGCGGATGATAGACCGGAACCGGCTGCCCGGACAGCAAGGCGGTCAGAATGCGGACATATTCATCGAGCTCGTTGACCATATGATTGAGAAAGGTCGGAGGCAGCGAAATCGTCACTGCCCCCTTCAACGACCTGGCCAGCAAATTCAGCTTGAATGCTCGCAGCGCCGACGTTTCCTCATGGGCGGCTTGGTTCAGTTGATCCAGGCTCGAGCCGGGCTCCGCAGACCGCGCCTGTTGCAGCAGCCGGTCGAACCCGGCGATAAACCGCCGCGCCCGCGCGATATCGTTCTCTTCCCGGGGCGACAAAGCGTCGAGAATGAACCGCGAGTGGTCGCCCAGGATCTGCAGCCAAAACCGGTGTTCGAACAAGGCGGCCGCATGGTCGTTCCCTTGCAAGCTCAACGAAATCCCCCTCTTCTAATTGGCGTTCACCATCTTAAAAAAGATTATGAGCCGAAGACCGGGGAGATTCTTCCGTTCCGGCGCAACCGGGGGATCGATGCCGCTCGATACAGGCGGGCATTCGATGCACAAAAAAAGCAGGGCTATAATACCCCGCTTTTCCGTATTTGCACTTTGGGATAATAACGCTGAAAACGCGGTATATTCACCCGGGCAATCGGGCAAAAGACGCCTTCCGCTTCCTCCCCGAAGTGAATTTGCTGCAGATCACTGTAAATATACCGGACTTTGCTCGTATTCACCATGACGCCCCGATCGACTTCTTCAAAGCCGGTGCCATCCAGAAGTATTCTCCAATCCTGCAATGTCGCATGCAAAGTATATTCCTTACGGCGAATTCCGTAAAAATGAATGCACTTTCCAATGACCCGCAAATACAACAAGTGATCGAGCGGAAGCAGCACGCGGACGCCCCGATCATGCTTGCTTTCTCTATAAATCACCGGGATCGAGAATAATTCCATGCCCCCACCTTACTCGACGTCTTCGACGCTGGGATTGCCGTAAAAAAATTTGGATACAAGGAGTGTAATCGAAGAAACGGACAAGAATAGCGAAAGTTTTTTCACAAATTTTTTCGTAACCATTTCATCATTCCTCCTTTCCATGTAATTAAGGTCAAACTTTGAAACAGCATGGATATAACAGCAACTTGATGCAAAGCGGCGAAAGAAATCGTCACAATGGTCACGGAAATCCATTTAAACACCCGCTTTTGCTTGTCCGTGGAGAACTTCTGGCCATGCCCGGTTGGAGCCAGACGCCATACCAGCAGCAAAGATATGCAGTTAAGAACGATCAGCCAATCGTCGGATAATCGCGGTACGAAGGGAATGGCGGTCGCTGCCGTTACCGTAAAGACGACGCATGCATCCATATTCCGGAAGTGCCACCCTCCGGAGAAGTAACGGAGCGCGCCCAAGACCGTCAACGCTAATATCGATTCCGGAAATTTGTCAAGCAAAAGGCCCGTCGCCGCTGTCAAAGCGAAGATGAAAACGGTGCTGATCCATAGCTGCAGCGAAAACCGCAAAATCCCTTCGGAGATGCTGGGATCCGCGCCGTTCTGTTTCATGTATCTCGCTCCGGATATGGAAAGCCGTTCAATGATTCCAGGATTGATCCGCATACTCGAGATCTTTCCTTTTCATGGTAGTCAACAAGAGAATAGAAACGACTGCCAACATGGCCAACAGCCCGATGAACCATTCGACATTTGACAATGAAAAACAAGCATAAGCAATACTCATGGAACTCATGGAAAGAAATGAAGCCAAGCTGATAAACACGAGTTGCCGGTTCATTTTGCTCCAATCAAAAGGTGCTTCTCGCGAAGTCGGAACAAATAAAAATCCGATTCGTTTTCTCTGCCAATACATGCCGAGAAAGAAGCAAACGACTGCACAAACAATCTGCACGGTATAGATTTCAATACTCATCTTATTTTCCAAGGATGCAGGAGTGGCAAATCCGATGCTGACCGCTATGACCATGACGATGCCCTGAAAAACGGCGTAAACTATACCAAATGAGCATAAGACAAAACTCCAGATCAAAGGCGTATCGAACAGCAACCAAAAACATAACGCGAGAAAAAACATCTGAATGATCGGTGCAAGCGTCAAATCGTACAAAATCATGACGATGTAGGAAAGAACTGAGCAGAAAAAGGAAGTAAACACGATTTGAGGCCAATAATGCGTCACCGGGTAACGGAACAAGGCTAGAATTGCCACGAGCACGCCGATATATTCGACAATGGAAATCAAGATAAATGCCAACGAAGACACGGCGTTCCTCCGAATGACAAAATCTTCATTTTTCTTTCTCGTATATACAGTATAACCTATGATTTGGTTAAAAGGGAGTATTCTTTAGAAAATTTGGTAGAGGCTCCATTCATTCACGAGATTTATATTTCATTCGGAATCTCCTCCGAACGACCTGGGTACATAGATACCTTCCGTCCCTCCATTTTATATGATATCCCTTCCGTTCAGGAAATGGGCTGAGAGATGGGCTGTGAACTTGTCCTCTGCCGCAGCCGTTCCTTTGCCCCAGGGGAAAGGGCGTAGGATGCCCTCGACGTAAAAGGCTCCGATTCTGGATCATTCCTGAAGCGAAGGGATATCCCCGCAATGACCGACCTCTCCTGAACAGAAGGGATACCGCGGCTATGGCCAACCTCTTCTGAAGAGAAGGGATATCCCGGAAATGCCGACCTTTCCTGAAGCGAAGGGATATTGCGGAAACGCCAACTCTCCTGAAGAAAGGGGATATCGCATAAAAGACAGGAAAACGCGACATATAAGCGCCCATCCTGAGCGGATGGGATAACGTGCCCCGTCATGCGCGGACGGGTTAGCGTGCTCCGTCATGCGCAGACGGGATAGCGACGCTCTATTCTGAGGGAACGGCATAACGACGTTCCGAACTGAGTGAACGGGATAACGGGCCCCATAAACGTTCATGAAGCGATGACCAACCCTGCTCTTATGGGCGCAAAAACGCCCCTCCCCTTGCCGCGAAAAGCAAGACGAAGGGCGTTTCGTTCAAGGGAACGGTTGATCGCATTCGCCGCTTTGCCGCTTGCCGTCCCCGTCTTTCCAGCGTTGCAGCGCCATTCGAACGGCTCCGATAGACGCGTCTTTCGGCGCCAAAACGATTCGCAAACCGGGATAGCTCTGCAGCAGCAACTCCAGCAGGGCGGTCCGCACGTACGCATTGTTCAGCAGAACGCCCCCCGCCAACGCCAGGCTTCCGTCCTGCAAGCCTAGTTCGGTGATAACGGGAACGGCCAGCTCGAACAAAGCGCGGGCGCTTGCGCTAGCAATGGCGAGCGCCGTCCGGTCTTCCAGCGCGCACGCCTCCGATAGAATGGGCGCCAGAGCGGCGATATCCTTTTTGTTCGTCGATTTGTCGTAGACGAAGCCGATGATCTGCCGCACCGATTCCGCCTGCAGCCGCTTATGGACCATGCCGGTGATCGCCGTTTCCGGAATGCGGCCGTCGCTTGCCTTAAGCACGGCGGCGATCAGCTCCCGGCCGATGCTGTAGCCGCTGCCCTCGTCATCGACGAGATGCCCGCCGCCGCCCGTACGGTGCGTCTTGCCGGCTTCATTGCGGCCGAAGCAGATCGAGCCCGTTCCCGCAATGAGGACAATGCCGCAAGGGCTGTCCAATGCGCCGTACAGCGCCGTTTCGTGGTCGCCCGTCACGGTCAGTCCGCCTTCGTACCCGCACGCCCTGACTTCGGCGGTCAACCAGGAGTCGACCGCGGGATGGCTCACTCCCGCCGCGCCGATGCACAGATGCGCGCAATGCTCAAGTCCGCCGCAGGCGTCGGCGATTTGCGCCATCATCTCTTGTAAGCTATGCCGGATGCTCGCTTCATCCTGGCCGTTATAATTGATCGCTCCGGATGCGAACGACCGCACGACGCGTCCTGTCTCATCCGCTACGGTCACCGCGGTCTTGGTGCCTCCGCCGTCCATGCCGGCCACATACTTCATGCCTGCATCACGTCTCCGTTCTCCAGGGCAACGCTGATTCTGCCGGAAGGCGCGGCTTCCCCGCCCAGAATCCGGATCAGCGACTTGATCGCCAGCGGTGTATACTCGAATGCGGCAATCGCGCATACGTCTTTATTCAGCCGTTCAAGATCGTAAGGCTTCCCGAACGCAACCGCCGTCACCCGATGCCCTTCTTTGCGGAACCGCTCCACAAGCTTTAGTTGGCCCGGATGCTCCCGTCCGTTCACCAGCCCGATCACCACCCGTTTATATCCCCTCGCCTGCTCCACCGCTTGCCGGATCTCGTCCCCGCCGGGATCGATGCCCGTCAGCACAAACGGCGCGGAAAAGGCTTCGGCCATCGCCTCCGGAAACGAAAAGGCCGGACTGACGCTGCTCGACGCCATATCGGTACGGTACGGACTACAGCCGACAAAGATTGTATCCGCGGCATTCTTCTCAAGCGGCGTCAGCGTCCCGCCGACGTGGCAAATGCTTTCGAGGCTCATCGCCTCCGCCGACCGGCGGTGCGCCTCGCAGCCGACAACCGAAAGGTCCGGCGCCGCGTCCGCGCCATATTTCTTCTTATAGTAAAGCACTTTCTCCACGGCTTCGTCGACAACGGACAAAGGCAACTCCCCGGACTGCACGGCCTGCTCGATCCGTTCCACGGCTTCCATGACAAGCTGCGGGGTATGGCTGATAAAGAGCAGGTGAACCCCGGCCTTCAGCGCTCCGACCGCTCCTTCCGCCGTGCCGTAAACGTTCCGGATGGCGTCCATCTCCAGGCAATCGGAGATGATCAGCCCGTTGTAACCCAGCTTATGCTTCAACAGGCCGGTCACGATCGCTCTTGACATCGTGGCCGGAACCCGATCCGGCTCGAGCGAGGGAAACAAAATGTGGGCGGTGGTGATGCACTCCGCACCGCGCGCGATGGCGGCCGCGAACGGCTTCAGCTCCAGCTCCGCCAATTGTTCCGGCGATTTGTCGATCACCGGAAGTCCGAGGTGGGAATCGACCGACGTATCCCCATGACCGGGAAAATGCTTGACGGACGCCAGCACGCCTCCGTCCTTGAGTCCCTGCAGCATAAGCAAGCCGTATTGTTCCACCGTCTCGGCCGTATCCCCGTACGAGCGAACGTTGATCACCGGATTCAGCCTGTTGTTGTTGATGTCCAATACGGGCGCCAGATTAAAATTGATCCCGAGCGCGCGCAGTTCGCGCGCCGTGATGCGGCCGGCGGCATAGGCCAGTTCCGGCCGGCCGGTCGAGGCGATCGCCATCGCTCCGGGAACGTTGGTCGCTTCCTCGGGCAGACGGGTGACCCGTCCCCCCTCCTGATCGATGGAGATCAGGGGCGGAAGCCCGGTATGCGTGACAATGAGCCGCCGCAGGCTGCCGCAAAGCGCCTTCAACTGCGCAACGCTCTCCGCGTTGCGGGAAAACAAGATGATGTTTCCGACGCGGTATTCCTCGACCAGCCGCTTCAGATCGCCGGTGATGTCGGTCGCCGGAAATCCGGTGGCGATTAACTGGCCGATTTTGTCTCGCAGCGACAATTGATTCATCCCTGATCGCCCCATCCATGTCATTTGGTCTTTCACCAAAACGGCGGATTTTCCGCCCCTCTTTCTGCCTTCAATCATACAGATGATACTGCCGCTTGATCCGTGCGAATTGCCGGCTCTCTTCCCGGAATTGCTCCAGCAGCGCCTCCATCCCGACGGAATCGTCCCGGTACAGGCTGTCTCCGCACAGCAAGTCGATAAACGGCCTGGAACCCTCTTTGACAGGCGGCAAGAAGGCGAACGGCTCATAATGGCGCTTGATCGTGTACAAAAGCGTAATGCCCGTCTCGAGCGGGCGAACGGCGCGAGCATCCGTAACGTACAGCTGAACGCCTCCGCACAGCTCGCCCCGGAACTTGGATGCCGTCGGTTTGAAATAAACCGGGCGGAACCGGACGCCGGGCAGCTTCCGGCCGTTCATTTCGTCCGCTAGCCGCTGCGGCTCGATAAACGGCGCACCGATCATCTCGAACGGAAACGTCGTGCCCCGGCCTTCCGACAGGTTGGTGCCTTCGAACAGACAGGTTCCGGCGTAAAGCAACGCGGTTTCGAAGCGGGGAATCCCCATCGAAGGATGCACCCAGATCCGCCCCGTCTCCGGAAACAGCATCCGCCGCTCCCAGCCTTCGCACGGAACGACGTGCAGCTTGCCGTTCCAGTTCATCTGCTCGTTCGCCATCAATGCCACCTCGCCGGCCGTCAGTCCGTAGCGCACCGTGAGCGGATAGTTGCCGACAAACGACAAATACCCCGGCTTCAAAATATTCCCTTCCACCGTCAGCCCGTCCAGCGGATCGATGCGGTCCAGCACGACAAACGCCTTGCCGGCCTTCGCGCAATCTTCCAGCGCATAGAGCATCGTATAGATGAACGTATAATACCTGACGCCGACATCCTGAATGTCGTATACGACGACATCGACCGCATCCAGCATGTCCCGGGTCATGCGCTTGGAGTCTTTGCGATACAGGCTGTATACCGGTACGCCCGTTATCGGGTCGGTATATGTGCCGACCTCGCCGCCCGCCTCGATATCGCCGCGCACGCCATGCTCCGGCGAAAACAGCGCGGTCAGGTTAAAGTTCTCGTGCAAAATCTGAATGGTCGAGACAAAATCGGCGTTCAAGCCGGTCGGCGCCGTAATGAGGCCCACTCGTTTTCCTTTGAACAAATGGGCGTATTTCCCGATGCGATCGATCCCGTTTCGAACCATGCCGACAGCCCCTTTTTTCTACAGCTCGTCTTTCAGCACGCGTATCGTTTCCGGCGGAACCATAAACGTCTCGGCGTACATCTTCCGCGCTTCGATGCCGCGAACCCGCGCCAGGTGCTTGTAATATTCCAAATAAGGGAACGATTTGCTTCCGGTCACGAACCAGTGCTGGGATACGGCCTTCACCCACAATTCGTACGCTTCCTGATCGAAACCCACGTAGATGTACGGCTTATAGTCGACCGCATCCTCCCAGTTCTCGGCATAGTAAAGCCTGGAGGCGAAAAAGGCCGGCAGCTCCCGCTTCAGCGGCGCAAGCGCCGCATAGTAGCGCGCGTCGCCCACAATGAGGTGCGTCGTGTTGTGATCCTTGTGCATGCTGCTCTTGTAATGGGTGATGATGACGTCCGGCCGTACCCGGCGAATGACGTCGCAGACGCGAAGCCGCATTTCTTCGGTATTTTGCAGTTCTCCGTCGGGCACGTCGAAGACGATCGCCTCGCCGCCCAGCATGTCCGCGAACGCCTTTGCCTCCCGCACTTTCTGCTTGCGGTATTCCCCGACTTCCCGGCCTTCCGGAACGCCGCGCTCACCCGCCGTCAGCGCCAGCGTGACGATGCGGCCGCCTTTCAGCGAATGGCTGGCCAGCACCCCGCCCGCCGTCAGCTCCATATCGCCGACGTGTCCGCCGATCGCCAAAATCGTGGTCTTTTGCTCGCTCATCGCGCAAGCTCCTTTCGCATCACCGCAAATTGTTTGACGGTTTTGAACCCGGCTTTCTCGTAAATCCGGATGGCCGGGTTCCCGCTTCCGGTATAAAGCGACATGTACTCCGTTCCGATGTCCCGGAACGCTTCGCATAACCGGAAAAACAAAATCGTCCCCAGTCCGTGCCCCTCATGATCGGGATGCACCCCGATTCCGGCGAAGTAGCCCCTCCCGTTGTCCTGACGAATGACCGGGCCGGCGAAGCCGACGACCGTTCCTCCGCGCGAGGCGACCACCACCGGTTTGCCCTCCGCCGTACACGACGCGATTTCCTTTTGCCACAGCGGATTGTTTAGCCCCGCCAACATCTCCGCTACCCCGCTGTGCTTCGCCGGATCGAACAGTCCGACCGAGTAGCCGCTCGCGGCGGCCTTGGATTCCTTGGCCGCGATCTCGTCCGGAATCGCAAAGCCCGACAAATGCAGGTACATCGCGTTCTCCCGGGTTCGTTCCACATAGCCGTTGCCGAGCAGGAACCGATGCAGCGCGCTGTCGACCGGAACGCCGGGCGCATTGTTATGCTCGTGTCCCGGCGTGTCCGGAATGTACCACGGAAGCCGCATCGGATTGAAAAACAAAACCTCGGCCTGCTTTTTGCCGAGCTGCCGGAAACGCCGCTCCAACGCCTCCAGCATCCGACCGAAGTGCTCGTCGTTTTTGCAGTCGCCTGATAGGACGATGCAGGTGAGATAACCCGCCGTATCCCCAAGCGGCAAGTCGTCGCCCGTGCAGCCGCATGCGAACCCCTTCACCCTGCCGCCGGCATCCAGCAGCACGAAAGCGCTGCCGGAATCGAAATACGGATTGGACAAAAAAATGCGGTCAAAGCTTTCCTCCGTCAGTTCCTTGTACCCGTCCTTGACGGCTTCCCGGTTCCACAACGCGATCGTCTCCCCGGCGTATCGCCGGTCCCAGGCTGCGATCATGACCCGGCACCTCCTTTCTTCCGGAATCAATACGAGATTTTCCCCAGCACAACCGGCCGCCCCGCCCCCGTAACGGAAGGGAGATTGCCCGGACGCCCCGCCATGGCCAGGTCCGCCAGCAAAGCGAAGGCAACGGCCTCCTTGGCGTCGCTGTTGTGGCCGGCTTCTTCCTGCGTCCGCACGTTCACGCCCATCGGCTCCATCTCCCGCCGGAGAAAATCGAGCAGAACCGGATTGTAGCTTCCGCCTCCGCCGACGAGCATCTCGTCCGCCGGATGGCGGGACCGGACAAAGCGGCGGTACGCGTCGCCGATCGACCATGCCGTCAAATACGTGACGGTCGCAATCGCATCTTCCGCCGACAGGCCGCGCTCCCGCATGACGGCAAGCAGCTTGTCGACGTATAGCGAGCCGAACAGCTCCCTGCCGGTCGATTTGGGGGGCGGCATGCGGTAGTAGTCCTCCTGCTGCAGCCGTTGCAGAAACTCGCGATCGACGTGTCCCCTTCGGGCGATTCCGCCGCCCGCATCCATGTTCTTGCCCGGATAAAGCCGCGATACGAGCCCGTCGATCAGCATGTTGCCCGGACCGGTATCGAAGGCAATCACCTGATCCGGCGCGCAGCCGGCGGGCAGGACGGTCATATTGCCGATGCCGCCGATATTTTGCAGCAGCAGCGTCCGTTCTTCTTCCCGGTACAGCAAATACTCCGTAAACGGAACAAGCGGCGCGCCCTGTCCGCCGACCGCCATATCGGCCGCGCGGAAATCGGTGACGCACGGGATGCCGCACCTTGCGGCGATGACCGCTCCTTCCCCGATCTGGACGGTGAACCGCAGCTCGTAGCCGCCCTCGCGCCGGACTTCCGGGGCGTGAAGGATCGTTTGCCCGTGGGAGCCGATGACCGATATGTCCCCGGGCTTAAGTCCGGCCGCCGCGATGGCCGAAAGCGCCGCCTCGGCGTACAGCTCGCCCAGCCAGACGTTCAGGCGTCCGACCCGGTCGATCGTCGCCTCCCGCGGATCGAACAGCGCGAAAATCTCTTCTCTGGCTTCGGCCGGATACGGCCTATTTTCAAAAGCGACCAGCCTGACCCGGAACCGATCGCCGGGAGTTTCCATAATTTCGACGACGGCCGCGTCGATCCCGTCGACCGACGTGCCGGACATCAGGCCCACGGCATAGCGGCGTTTGGTTTGCCTATATGTAGCGTTCATCCGCCTTCCACCCTCAGCCTTTCACCGCGCCGACGGTAACGCCTTCGAGAAAATATTTCTGCAAGCTGAAAAACAGAACGAACATCGGAAGCGCGGAGATGGTGGCGCCCGCCATCATCGGCGCGAAATACGTCGTATTGGCGAAACGGAAATTTTTCAATCCGACCTGAATCGTCTGCATTTCCATCGTATTGGTCACCAGAAACGGCCAGAAGAAGGTATTCCAGTTGTCCATGAAGGTGAGAATCGCCATGACGGCGAGCACCGTTTTGGACAGCGGCAAAATCACCATCGTAAAGATCTGCAGCTGGTTGCAGCCCTCCACCTTGGCGCTTTCGATAATCTCGGTCGGAATCGACCCCATGAACTGCTTGGCCAGGAAGATGTTGTACACCGTCACCAGGCCGGGCAAAATCAGGGCGCTGTACGTATTTTCGATTTGAAAAATGTTGACGACGAGAATATACAGCGGAACCTGCGTGACCTGATACGGAATCATCATGGCGCACAGAAGCACGGAGAACAGCACGTTCCGGCCCTTGAAGCGGATTTTCGAGAAGGCGTAGCCCGCAAGACTTGCGAACACGACGTTGGTCACCATGACGGACGCGGCCACGATAAGCGAGTTAAGCAGCCATTTGAACGAGTGAGGACTGTAATCGAAGAAAAACCGGTAAGAATCGAAGGAAATTTTTTTCGGCCAGAGCGAATAGCTGACGGCCCCGGCCTCGACGGGATCGCCGAACGAAGACATGATCATGAAGTAGATGGGAAACAACGTCGCGACCGCAAATACGAGGAGGGCAGCCGCAATCGCGGTGTTCCGGACGTATTTGACGAGCTTGTTGCCGGAATGCTGTTTGTATAACGCCATATGCCGTTCGCCCCTCCTCTTAATACTCTACGTCGTTGCCCAGGAATTTGAATTGGAAATACGAGATGACGGCAATGATCAACGCGAGAATCAGAGATTGCGCGGCCGCCTCGCCGAATTCGAAATATTTGAAGGCATTGTTGAAAATCAGCAGCCCCACCATCGTCGTCGCGTTATCCGGTCCCCCGCCCGTCATCAGATAGGCGTTCTGGAACACCTGGAAGGAGCCGATCACGCCCGTGACAAGCAGAAACAAGGTCGTCGGCTTCAGAAACGGAATGACGATGTGCCAGAGCTTCTGCAGAAAGGACGCTCCGTCCAGCTCCGCCGCTTCATAATAGCTGTTGTCGATGCCGAGCAGCGCAGCCAAATAGATGATGATGCTCGTTCCGTGACTGGACAGCCAGGACATGAGCACGAGAGAGAACATCGATGTCGCGCTGGAGCCCAGCCAGTTCTGGTTTTCGATGCCGAACAGGTCGATCATCCGGTTCAGAATCCCGGACGGCAGCGGATCGAAAATCCACAGCCAGACGACGGAAAGCGCGACGCCGGACGCGACGGCCGGCAAATAATACACCGCCTTGAATGCGGTTTGCAGCCATTTTTTGAACGGCAAAATCAAAATCGCCACGGCAAAGGAAATGGCAAGGGCGACCGGCACCGTAAGTGCCGTATAGACGATCGTATTTCGGATCGCTTTCCAGAACAGCGCGTCGCCGAACGTGTTGGCGTAATTTTCAAAGCCGACAAAGGTGGAGCCCAGAGGTTTGTATTCTTCGAAACTGATCAAAAACGCGCTGACGACCGGGTATGCGGTAAACATCGCGTACACCACCAGCGCCACCGCGATGAACGCATAGGCCCAAGCTCCGTCTTCATGGATCTTTCGCTTCTTTATGCCTTTTGACAGCCGAGCCATATTGCCGGACTCCTTTCCCCGTTTCCCGTAACGCGGAGGACGGCCGCAGGCGGGATACCCGCGGCTGTCCTCCGTGAACTTCCGTTAATCTTGCACGACGCCGTCCTGACCGAATTCCTTGATCGCAGCGTTCTTGACCGCCTCGTACATGTCCTCGGGGGTAATTTCATTGGCAAGCAGCGCCTGGAATTTCGGAATGATGACCTCGTCCTCGAGCTTGATCGCCTTGGCGCCCAGTTCGACCGGAATGTCGGGACGGGCCGGGGCCGCATGGGACAGAAGCACTTCGACAGCCGCCACGTTGTCCGGATTCCGGTTGACCGTCATGCTCTTCGCGGCTTCTCTGCCGCTCTTGGTAATATGCGCGACGAACAGCTCGTTGTTGGTCGTTGCCGCCACTTTGCCGCTGGCCAGGAAGTACGCCGCCTTGACAACGTTCGCCTTGTGCTCGGGCGTCGGCTCCTTTTTGCCGCGGAACGTGACGTAGCCGTCGACCGCCGGGGAGGACACCGGAGGCTGGCCCAGGAACGAAGGAACGGGCAGGACGATGTACTCGACCGGAATGCTGCCTTCGACGGCGCTGCCGTCATTGGCTTTGAGCTTTTCGTTGTTCTTGTTGGCGGAGTTTTCGAACGTCGCAAGGCCTTTGCCGGTGATCATCGTTTGCCCGGTCAGGAACATGTTCCAGCGCTTGCCCGCGTCGACCGAGCTGAGCTCTTTCGGCATCGAACCGTCGTCGATCAACTGCCGTACCGCTTTCAGCACTTCCAGATAGTTTTTGCTGGTATAGGCGTATTTCAAGTCCTGCGTAAACGCAGACGGCATGCCCGCGTTTTTGATGAGAATATTCAAATAGTCCTTGGACGTCACGCCGGCGTTGGCGAACACGAAGCCGTAGCGCTTCGTTTTGTCGCCTTCCTTGACGACGCCTTTTTTGATCGCCTCGCGGAATTCCTCGTACGTCCACCCGTTTTTCTGCACGTTTTTCCAATCGATGCCGGCTTCTTCGAGGAACTGCTTGTTGCCGCCCAGCGCGTGGATTTCCATATACGCCGGGAAGCCGTAGAGGCCGTCGCCTTTCTTCATGTATTCCAGCGGCGCCTTATCGAAATCGTTGATCATGTCGGGCGTCGCCACGTCGGTAATGTCCATCAGCATGCCCTGCTGCACGTACTTGGAAATGCCGTCCGAGCCGATGAAGGCGATGTCCGGCGGGCTGCCTGCGTTCACTTGCGTATCCAGCTTCTGCGTCATATCTTCCCAGCTGGCCGGTTCGATCTTGAGCGTCAGATTCGGATACAGGGCGTTAAAGTCCTTCGCCATCTGTTCGAAGTTGTTCTGATAGTTCGCGGAAACCGGCGGCAGCAGCGCGGTAATGGTGTCTTTCGCTTCCGACGCGCCCGCGCTCGGACTTGCCGTGCCGGAAGGGCTCGAAGAAGCGTCGCCGCCTTTAGACGAACACGCCGCCAGCGCCGACAGCGATACGGATAAAGCCAATACCGATGCTAATACGCGAAACTTTCTTGCCATTCCAATCGTCCTCCCCTTTGGTTATCCATTCGATTTGGACTTGCGGGCGGAAGCGGCGGGCTTAAACGACTGTCGTGTATGTACGTATGGCCGCTTTCAGATTGCCGTCGCACTTGAGCAGAGCCTGTTCGGCTTCTTCCGCTCCCAACCCGGTTTTGATCATCAAGATCGCCAGCTTGCAATTCATCGAAGCCTTGTGCAAAAATTCGGTCGCCGTTTCGGCGTCTGCGCCGGTCGCGGCCTTAATAATGCGTATGGACCGGTCATACAGCTTCTTGTTGCTTGCCTTCAAATCGACCATCAGATTGTTGTACGTCTTGCCCAGCTTCACCATCGTGCAAGTCGTGAGCATGTTGAGCACAAGCTTGGTCGCGGTGCCGGCTTTCAAGCGGGTTGAGCCCATGATCACTTCCGGCCCGACGACGGGAGCGATACAAACGTCGCAAACTTCTGATAATTTCGAATTTTTGTTGTTTACAACGCCGATCGTCGCCGCTCCCAGCTCGGCCGCCCTCTTCAGGCCGGCGATGACAAACGCGGCGCTGCCGCTCGCGGAAATGCCGATCACGGCGTCCTTGTCCGTCACCCCGCACCGCTCGATTAACGCGATCCCCTCCTCTGCATCGTCTTCGCAGCCTTCGACGGCTACTCGTAAAGCCATGTCCCCTCCGGCGATATGCCCCTGCACAAGCGACGGGTCCACGCCGAAAGTGGGCGGGCACTCGGATGCGTCCAGAACGCCTAGCCTCCCCGAAGTGCCAGCTCCTATATAGATCATTCTTCCTCCGTTCTTCAGAAGACGGTGAAGAATATCAACCGCTTTCACAATTTGCGGAATTTCGGCAGCCACGGCGGCGGGAACCTTGGCGTCCTCCCGGTTGAGGAGCCGAAGCATTTCCTCTGTCGAGCATTCGTCGATCATTTGCGTATCCGGATTGATTTCCTCCGTGATCAGTCCCGCAAGATATTCGTTCATGTCGGTTCCTTCTCTCCTGCCCTCGAAAGATGTGCCGGTCCGCTTGCCGGCTTTTGCTTATCTCCATCTCGTTAGTTAGGTTAATATTAAAGGGAGAAAATGGTTCCGTCAATACTTTCTGAAATAAAATTTTAGTTTAAAATTTATTTTTGTAATTTTATTCATGAATTCCGGCGCCGGCAATCCGAAGAAAAACGCAAAAAAACCGGCCCTCTTCCGGGCCGGCGTTAGCCGACTGGCCTGATTTTATTTGCGATGCTTGCTTGCCAGAATGTTGTGCGTCTTGGTCAAATAGCGTTTGACCTTCTGGTATTCCGCGCTGGCGACGCCCGCGAACAGCATGTCGATGACGGTGAGCATCGCGATGCGCGATCCCATCGCCCCGCTGCGGAACGTCAGCTCCGGCGTCGATATGCTCAACACGATCTGCGATTTTTCCGCCAGCTCGCTCTTGTTGTACTTGGTGATGGCGATTGTCTTGGCGCCGTTCTTCTTGACGATGTCCAGCGCGTCGAGAATATCCGCCGTGCTTCCGGAGTTGGAGACGAAGATCGCCACGTCGCCTTTCCCCATCAGCGTGGCGGCCGTCAGTTGGCTGTGCCCGTCGGTATAGGCGTGGCAGATTTTGTTGATGCGGGAAAACTTCTGTTCGGCATCCTTGCACACAAGACCGGAAGCGCCGATGCCGAACAGCACGATGCGGTTGCACGTACGCAGCGCTTCGACGGCGCGGGCGACTTCATTGCGGTCGATGACGCTCAAGGTGTCTTCGATCGATTTGCAGTTGTTGCGCGAAATATTGGAGATGATGACGGACAGATCGTCGCCCGGCTGAATATCGGTGTACTGATCCTTCTGCTCGTCCTCCATCGACCCTAGCGAAGCCGATATGCTGACGATAAAACTGCGGTAGCCGCTGTACCCCATCGTTTTGCAAAAGCGGAGCACGGAGGCGTCGCTCGTCTTGCTGAGCTGGGCGAGGCTTTTGACGGAAAGATGCGGAATTTCCTCCACATTGGCGAGGATATAGTCCGCCACCCTTCTCTCCACCGGGGTCAGGCTGTCCTTCATGTCCCGTATTTTGATTAAAACGTTGTCGTTGATCGCCATTCGTTTCCCCTACTCGCCCATAAAGTATACTGGCTAAACATCCTAAATTTCCGCCGCAAAAATAAGCTACACCTAACAAAATTCAATTTAATATTAAGCGCATTTTTCTGAAAACACAAGACAAAAATAGATAAAAACTGGAAATTTCACGAAACTTACTAAAATTTAATTTTGAAATTTATTTGTCATTTTGGAATTTTGTTTTGATCGTGATCAGATGTCGCAGTCCGAGTCCGACCCTGGACTCGATCCCCGCGCGACAAATAAAAGCCCTGCCAATGCGCAGGGCTTCTGGGCGGCCTCGTCGGCGGAAGCCGTGTCCTGTCCTACTTGGCCGTCTCTTGCGGCTCCACCCGAAATCCGGCCGTCAGCGTCTTTCGGATCGATGTGCCTTTCCCTTCGACGTCCTTTGCGATGCGGTATTCGCCGGACGGCAAATCCGTTACCCGGATCTTCTGCTTCCAAGCGCCCCCCGTCTTGAGCTCAATGCCGATGGCCGGAACTACCGCGTTCTCTTCCATCGGAACGGGGGGCCAAATGTCGCCATCCCGGTGCTCGAGGCGGTAGTCCAGACCGTAGAATAGCGTCGCTGAAGCTGGAGTAGCTGTTCAGGTCGGCCAGCCGCTCGGTGCTTTCCGCGACCGTCCGGAGATAGGCGCCGTCCCGTTTCCGCTCCGTCAACTTGCAGCGAATCGTGCGGGTCAGAATATCCCGCGCTTTGGCCGGTTCGATGACGTGAATCGAAGCGTCAACCCGGTCCCCCGGTTTTTTCGCGCCGGCCGAAACCGAGACGCCGATGCCGTGTCCGGCAAAAGGTTGCATCACCCGACGACCAGACGGTCCCGGTCGGCGCCGCCGCGGATCTGCTTGCTTCGCAGCTGGCCGCAGGCGGCATCGATGTCCGTTCCGTGTTCGATGCGGACGGTGCAGTTGATGCCGCGCTTTTTCAAAACGTCGAAAAACGCCCGGATCGACTCCGGCTCGCTCCGCTGATACTGGCTGTGCTCGTCGACGGGATTGTAAGGGATGAGGTTCACCGTCACCTGCCGGATGCGGTGCCCGATCAGGTCCGCCAGCTCGGCGGCATGCTCCTTGCGGTCGTTGACGTCCTTCAGCAAAATATACTCCAGCGTCACTCTCCGTTTCGAGCGCTCCAAATAGTAGTCGATAGCCTGCATCAATTTCTCGATCGGAATGGCGCGGTTGATTTTCATAATGCGCGTCCTAAGCTCGTTGTTCGGCGCATGCAGCGAAACCGCCAGATTGACCTGCAAGTCGCTGTCGGCGAATTCGACGATTTTGTCGGCAAGCCCGCTCGTCGAAACCGTAATATGCCTCGGCCCGATGGCAAGCCCCTTGTGGTCTTTGATGATGCGCACGAAATCGGCCATGTTTTGAAAATTGTCGAACGGCTCGCCGATCCCCATCACCACGACATGGGTGACCCGTTCCCCCTGTCCGGCACGGTCCAGGTACAGCTGCACGTTCATGATTTGCTCCACGATTTCGCCGGCGGTCAAATCGCGGCTTTTGGCAAGCAGGCCGCTGGCGCAAAAACTGCATCCGATGTTGCAGCCCACCTGGGTCGTCACGCAAACCGACAGGCCGAATTTATGGCGCATCAGCACGGTTTCGATCAAGTTGCCGTCGTTCAGCCGAAACAGAAACTTGACCGTCCCGTCCGCCGACTGCTGCCGCGTATGTTCGCTTGCGGTCAAGATGGCGAAATGCTCTTGCAGCAGCCGGATGCAGTCCGGATGGACATCGGTCATATCGGCAAAATCCGTCACCCGCTTCCGGTACAGCCAATCCCACACCTGGGAAGCCCGGTGCCGCTTGTGCCCGTTGTCCGACAGCCATGCCGCCAATTGTTCGTATGTCAATCCGTAAATGGAATCCTTCTTCATGTTCAAGCCTCTTTTCATCGCATTTGCACGCAGCGTTCCGGCTCTTATTGTCCCAGATTTTTTGCGGATTAACAAGAAGGACCCGCATTGACACGCGCCGGTAACGGTGATACGATCCACTCAATTCCTACATATCAAATTGGTTTTATTGTATTTTGGGAGGGATTCGATGAGATTCAAAAGGGTAACCACGCTGGGACTGGCCGTCTTTCTGTCCGTTTCCGCCCCGCTGCCCGGGGCGATATCGCATGCCGCCGCACCCGCGGCGCAAACCGGCGCTCCGACCGCACCCGCGGCGCAGATCGGCGTTCCGACCGCCGTCCCGCTCGAAAACGCGGACGATTACGCCCTGTTTCTAAAAGAGAAATTCGGCATCTCGTTTCCAGCCGTCGTGACAAAGGGAGCCTTTATTTCGGCCGTGGCCGATGCGTTTGCGCTCGTGCCGTCTAGCGAAGCCGCCCGGTTCGGCGGTCCGGATGCATCCGGCGAATACGGTCCGGCCGTCGCGGCGCTTTATGAGCGCGGCATTCTGTCCTCCGGGTCCGTGCAAGCCGAAAGCACGCTCAGCGCGGTGGGTGCCGTCCAGCTTGCGCTCAAAGCGGCGGGCCTGAAGGAGCTCGCCTACACGTATCCCGAAGCGAAAGTCAAGCGGGCGCTGGCCAAACTGAACCTCTCCGTCGGCACCGTCGGCTTCCGCGGCGCGCAGGAGCTTGCCGCCGCGGTCGATACGGGCCTGCTGCCGGAGCCGTTTTACGGGGACGTCCGGCCCAAGGCGGCGGCTTCCTCCTCCCTTGCGGCGACGCTGCTCGGCAAGGCGCTCGAAGCGAAAGGACTGTACAAACGCTACCTCGGCTACACCACGGACGCCGATATTTTCGTCAAGCTCAACGACGCGTACCGAACTTCCGACATCATTAAATCGCCGGAGCTGCAAGCGGTTGTGGACGAAGCGCTGGAGCGGAATCTCGTCACCGGGTACAACCTGAAGGACAGCCGCTTCGACGCAAACTTTATTGACTCGCTCTCGCTGGTTTACGGGCATGCCGACCTGACCCATGCGATTTAACTGATCGGACTGCTCCGCAGCGAAGGGATTGCGGCAAAAGTCCAGCTCGAGCCCAAGACATCCGCTTTTATCTATCTGAAGGAATGGGGAGACCCGGGCGTATCCGATCTGTACGAAGTGGTGCAAATCGACAACGGCAACTACATCGAATACGCCAAGGAATACGATCTCGCGTTCGAGTTCGAGAATGCCGCTGATAAGGCGAGATTTAACGACATCGTGCTCGCCTACGCCAAGAAAAACAGCGAAGACCAAAGCGGTCTGATCGCAGGCTCCTGGTGGCAGCCGCTCTACTACTCTATGACCGAATTGACGGATTACCGGCTTATTGCCAACAACAAAATCCAAAAAGGCTATTATTACGCCCAATCGTTCTCCTTGAAGGAAAAATCGGCCGACGTCGCAAACGGCTTCAAGCAGATCGACCCGACGGTGGATGTCATCCGCTACGACTTCTGGGCCGATGCCCCGTTTTACCGTTATTTGAACGGCGAATCGACCTGACGAGGTCCGAATGTGCATAACCGAACGGCCCGCGGTTCCGCAGCGAACCGTCCGGGCCGTTTTTTTCCGCGAGCGACTGACCCGTTGACATTCCCTATTTGTTGTTTGTGATTGGAAGTCCGTATCCGGATGGCTTCTGAACCGTCTTCGTCGGTCGGGACCCTTTCCGGCAAACGGGCGAACCGCCGTCAAACGGTCGAACCCTCGTTGCCGTTCGGCTTGAAGGCGGGAACTCCGCGCATCGAAGTAGGTTCGCAACGGGAGTTCCGCTAGGAGGAGGCCGCCCCGGCCCCGAGCCGCCATATAGTCCGTCCAGTACCCTACATTGACTTCGTCCGTAGTGCTCAACCGTTAAGTAGTCCGTCCAGTACCCTACATTGACTTCGTCCGTAGTGCTCAACCGTTAAGTAGTCCGTCCAGTACCCTACATTGACTTCGTCCGTAGTGCTCAACCGTTAAGTAGTCCGTCCAGTACCCTACATCGACTTTGTCCGCGGCGCTCAACCGCTATGTAGTCCGTCCAGTACCTCTCATGACCCCGGGCGGCTATATTGGATTTTGTGCAGGATGCAGACGCCTATCGCCCCCTTAACGGAACGTATGTTGGATTCTCTCCAACAAAGTGGCCTAAGCGCCGTGCGGATTCGGCTTCTGCGGGCCAGAAGATTGGATATATCCAACATAGACCGGCTTCCGGCGCCTGAACGGCAAGTTTGGTTGGATTTTTCCAATATAGGCGCGCAGCCGTTTTGCTGAAAAGTTGACTGAAAGGTTTGCTGAAAACTTACCGGAAGGTGGAGTGGGAAAAATAACCGGGAAAGGCCGGCCGATTTGGGACCGTGACGGGAAGCTTTGCGCGGCCTCCCTCAGCAAGGACGTCCATCCGGTTTGACACTGCAACCATTTGTCTCTACAATGAAGTACGACGAATGTTCGATAATCATCAAACTTATAACGAGGTGGCGATAACATGGCGTTAAAGCTCGGGGTGCTGGACCAGACGCATATCAGCCAGGGGCGGGACGCTTCGCAGACGCTGGCCGAAACCACCTTGCTCGCCCAGGAAGCGGAACGGCTCGGCTACAGCCGGTTTTGGGTGACGGAACACCATTCGATGAAGGCGCTGGCCTCGTCCAGTCCCGAAGTGCTGATCGCCCACGTGGCGGCAAAGACGGAAAAAATCAAGGTCGGCTCCGGCGGCGTCATGCTCACTCATTACAGCGCCTACAAAGTCGCCGAAAACTTCCGCCTGCTCGAAGCGCTTCACCCCGGACGCATCGACCTCGGCATCGGCCGCGCCCCCGGCGGCATGCCGCTTTCGACCCGCGCGCTCCAGGAAGGGAAGCGGATGGATATGGACAACTATCCGGAGCAGGTGGATGATCTGACCGCATACTTGCACGAGACCTTGCCGCGGGACCACCGGTTTGCCGGATTGCTCGCCGCCCCCACGGTGCCGACGGCGCCGGAGCTGTGGCTGCTCGGCTCCAGCTACGGCAGCGCGCAAATCGCGGCCGCCAAGGGAACCGCGTACGCGTACGCCCAGTTTTTCGGCGTGCCGAGAAGCGAAGTGTCCTTAAGGATGTACCGCGACTATTTCAAGCCTTCCATGCTCAACCAAAAGCCGAAGGCGCTTGCCGCGGTTCTGGTCATTTGCGCCGATACCGATGAAGAGGCCGACCGGCTCGCGACCGGCTCGGACCTGTTCTTTCTTTCGCTGGAGCAGGGAAAGCTGCTTTCCGCCTTCCCTTCCGTCGAGTTCTCGACGAAATATCCGTACACCGATTACGATCGCGAGCGCATTCGCGCCATTCGCGAAAACCGCATCATCGGTTCTCCGGAGACGGTGCGAAGCAAGCTGCTCGGCATGAGCGAGCGGCTCGGCGTCGACGAATTTCTGATCGTGACCATGACGCACAGCTTCGAAGCCCGCCTCCGTTCCTACCGCCTCGTCGCGGAAGCGTTCGGGTTAAGCGGCTAAAGGGCCGTTTCGCAAGCTCGTGAAGCGCGTTCGCCGGGACAACAGTCCAACAATCGGAAACGAAAAAACCTTCGTCATCCGCACATTCGGCGGGTCGCGAAGGTTCTTTCGTTTATTTTTTGTATTTGCGTATCAAATCCATTTTCCCGCTCCAGGCCTTCGGGCTGAGGTCGACGGCGTATGGATGCGGATTGAGCTTGCGCAGCGTCTCCGGCCAGAACAGCTTGAGCTGCTCCCGATGATGCTCCCGGATCGTCTCCAGCGAAGGGAGCTCGTATACCTGCTCCCCGTTCGCAAATACGGGCTTGAGCAGCGGCATCGCGTCATACTCCTCGACAAACTGGTGCAGGTAGGGATGCACCGGATCGAACAGCTCCAGCCTTTTGCCTTCGCGGACGTCCGTCTCCTCGGCCAGCGCCACGTAATCGGCCAGCGCCTTCCCGGTGCTTCGGTCGATGATCCGGTACACGTCTTTGATTCCCGGCGTCGATACCTTCTCGGGGTTGCCGGAAATTTTGATGACCGGCTCCCACTGTCCGCCCCGCTCCCGCGCGACCAGCTTGTAGACGCCGCCAAGCGACGGCTGGTCGGCTGCGGTGATCAGCTGGGTTCCGATCCCCCAGCCGTCGATTTTGGCCCCCTGAGCCTTCAGCTCGACGATGATATTTTCGTCCAGGTCGTTTGACGCCACGATTTGGACATAAGGCAAGCCGGCGTCATCGAGCATTTTGCGGGCCATCTTCGAAAGATACGCCAAATCGCCGCTGTCCAGACGGATTGCGCGCATCCGCTTCCCTTCGGCCTCCATCCGCTTGGCCGTCCGGATGGCGTTCGGCACGCCGCTTTTCAACGTGTCGTACGTATCGACCAGCAGCGTCACCTGATCCGGCAGCGCCGCCGCGAATTTGTCGAACGCTTCCTGCTCCGAATCGTGCTGCTGCACCCAGGCATGCGCATGCGTACCCGATGTCGGAATGCCGAACATCATGCCCGCGAGCAGGTTGCTCGTGGCGTCGAAGCCGGCGATATAGGCGGCTCTCGCGCCCCAAATCGCGGCATCGGCCTCCTGGGCTCTGCGGGTGCCGAATTCCATCAGCGTTTCGTTCGGCGCGACCAGCCGGATGCGGGCCGCTTTCGTCGCGATAAGCGTCTGGTAGTTCAGGAAATTAAGCAAGGCCGTCTCAAGCAGATGCGCTTCGAATACGGTCGCTTCCACCCGGACGAGCGGCTCGTTCGCGAACACGACCGTTCCTTCCTCCGCCGACCACAGGCTGCCGGTAAAGCGAAACGTCCGCAGCAGCTCGAGAAATTCCGGATCGTACCGTTCTTCCTGCCGGGCCAAATATTCGATCATCTCATCGCTGAATCGAAGCTGGTTGATATATTCGACGATACGCCGAAGGCCTGCGAACACCGCAAATCCGTTGCCGAAGGGAAGCTTGCGGAAATAAGCCTCGAACACGGCGCGGTTCCGATGCGAGCCGTTGCGCCAATGCGCGTACATCATGTTGATTTGATACTTGTCCGTGTGCAGCGTCAGGTTGTCGGATTTCATAAGGTTAAGCCTCCCGTGTTCAAATATGCGCTTGGTGGATCGCAGCGCCGGGTCCTTTTTGCGAATCTCCAGGCAAGCCGCTTTCGTCCCTATGACACGATACGATTTCAAACGATGAATCGAAGAAGGAATCCGGTTCTCATCCATTATTGGCGGAAGCGGCCCCAAACATCCGGAAAGGCGCGGGAAACGAGGACGTGAAGCTCACAAGCCGCCATTTCCCCCGTCCGAAGTTCCCAGCGGAAGATAAATCCGGAATACGCTGCCCCCTTCCGGCCTGTTCTCGGCTGTAATCCGGCCGTCGTGCATTTCGACGATTTCGCGCGCGATGGATAATCCAAGGCCGCTGCCGGCTTCCGAGGACTTGCGGGATTTGTCGTTCCGGTAATACCGCTCGAAAATATGCGGCAAATCGTCCGGAGGAATGCCGCACCCCGTGTCGGCCACGCTCAGAACCGCTTGCTTGCGGTCTCCCGTCACCTGAAAGCCGAGCTCGATCTCGCCTCCCGGCGGCGTGTAGCGGACGGCGTTGTAAATCAGGTTGGAAAACACCCGGTCCATCCGGTGCTCGTCGATCCGCACCCACGCGTTTCCGTCGCCGCCCGTGTCGAGCCAGGTGTGGAACCTGAGCCCTCGGTTTTTCAGTTCCAGCTCGTATTCTTCGGTCAGCCGCTTATGCCAGTTGGCCAGCTTGACGGGCATGAAGGACATCGGCGCCTTCCGCGCCTCCAGAATGGACAGCTCGAACAGGTCGTGAATCAAGTTGTTCAGCCCTTCGACCTTGTTCAGCATCGACCGGATGATTTTGTTCTTCTGCTCTTCATCGGCGATAATGCCGTCCCGCAGCGCTTCGAGATAGCCCTGCAGCAGCGTGATCGGGGTCTTGAGGTCGTGCGAGATGTTGCTGATCAGATGCCTGCGCGACTGTTCCATCCGTTCCAAATCCCGGTACGAGCGCCGGAGCTGCTCCGTTCGCTCGGCTATGCGCTCTTCGAGGCGGTTATTCCACTCCCGAAGCTCCACGGACATTTGCTCGGCCCGTTCGTAGGTTCGGGACAGGCGCAGCGAAATGCCGAACGAGTTCATCATCACGAGAAACAGCAGCCCGAACGCGACCAGATCGAACGACCGAAGCCAGCCGTTGTAAATCAGAATGTCGTTCAGGATCGTGGCGACCAAACCGGCTACGCCGATCAGGGACAGCCAAGCGCCCTCCCGCTTCCGGCTGGCGGCTGCGACGAGCGCGGCGATCGTGGCGAGACTGAGCAAAACGACATAGGCCTGATACAGCCAGACGACCGAACTCGACTGCAGAACCGGCAGCAGCCACGTCAGCGCCGTCAGCCCAAGCCCAGCGGCGACCGCCAGCCGGCTCAAGCCGCGGGAAATTTCCTGCGGATACATGCGCTGATAATATAAGAAGCCGAACAAGCCGCTCAGAATAAAAGCGGTATACTCCAGCCTAGCGGCCAGCGTCCATGTCAGGCCGACGTGCATCTCCATGAACAGGCCGGAACCGATCACGCCCATCCGGCACGCCACGAACAGGCACAGCAGCCCGAAAAACAGATTGGCCGTCTCCCGGCGCCGCAGCGCGAACAAGCCGAGATGGTACAAGCCGATCATGACCAGGCAGCCGAACACGATCCATTCCTGGGCGGTTTGCTTGAACTCCAGGCGGTGGATCTGCTCGGCCGTTCCCATGGCAAGCTCGCTGCGGATGCCCCCCGTGCGGTGATGGAAATTGGCCACTTCCAGCGTCAGCTCGGTCCGCTCTTTTTCACCGCCGAAATACACCGTCGCAGGAAGCTGGTACGGCACGGTCGATGCCTTATCCGAGCCGGGCTGCCCCCGGGATAGCAGCGGCTTTCCGTCGACGAACAGACGCATGGAGGTCGAGATGTTCGGCAACCGGATCGCCAGCATGTCTTCAACCGGCCGGTGCAGAATCGTGAGCCGGTAAACGCCTTTGCCCTGATCGCGTAGCTTCAGGCCATTGGTCAATTCAGCGCCCCCCCATGTCGCCGGAACCGTCAAATACGAATGCGCCGCCGCTCCCCCTTCGGGCTGCCAGACGAATTCCCACTGCCCGTTGAGCGGCAGCACGCCATCCCGTTCGAAATCCCAGTCCGTCAAGTCCAGTATGCCATTTTCGGCCCGGGGAACGCCCGAGTTCCGGTCATGGTCCCACCCTGCCGCAAAGAACAAAGACGTCAACGCGATTAGAAAAAAAACGACCGCACATCCCGATCGCAAGACCTTTGCGCTAAAGCCGTTCATCGTTCTCTCTCTCCCGAAATATCTCCAGCTTCACTCATGGTAAACGCGCATTGATTCTCCGTCAACGCTTTCAGTATAATTAATTTCGTATTGTCGCCCTTAAGGCAGAGCGGATGGAGGAGAAACAAGTGAGCAGGCCAAGCGCCGAAATCCTGGTCGTCGACGACGAGCCAGAGATTACCGAACTCATTTCGCTTTATTTGGAGAGGGAAGGTTACGTCGTTCATGCGGCGGATAACGGCAACGATGCGATACGGATTGCGGAAGCGATCCTTCCGGATTTGATCATATTGGACGTCTCGCTCGGAGCGTCCGACGGCATCGAGGTATGCCGGACGCTAAGAGGCGGTCCGTGCGCGCATGTGCCGATCCTGTTCCTGAGCTGCAAAAGCGAGGACGCCGACATCGTGCGCGGCTTGTCCGAGGGCGGCGACGACTATGTGACGAAGCCGTTCAGCCCGAGCCAGCTGGTCGCGCGCGTGAAGGCCCACATTCGCCGCAGGAGAATGCGCGAGCAGCCGGCGGATCCGGCGCCCCGGACGATGGCCTTCGGGGATTTGAAGATCGATTTGAATCGGCTCGAAGTCCGGCGCGGAGAGGAGCTGATTCCCCTTTCGGTCAAGGAATTCGAGCTGCTGACGGTGCTTGCGCGCCAACCGGACCGCGTGTTCCCGCTGGACGAACTTTATCGGCTCGTCTGGCACACCGACAGCATCGGCGATACGCGGACGCTGATGGTCCACATCAGCAACCTGCGCAAAAAAATCGAAACCGACCCGTCCAACCCCGTTTTCATCCAGACGGTTCGGGGCTTCGGATACCGGTTTAACAGCGGAAACGCATAAGCGGCGGATCTCCCAATCGACGGAAACGCATAATTAAAACGGAAAAGCAGAATGAAAACGGAAACGCACAATCGACAAAGAAAAGGAAGTAAACAGAAGATGCGGATAGCAAGCAATTGGCAGGATTACGAGCTGCTCGATATGGGCGGCGGGGAAAAACTGGAACGTTGGGGCAGCTTCGTGCTGCGCCGTCCGGACCCCCAAATCATCTGGCCTTTGGCCAACGAAACGGAGCAGTGGCGCAACGCGGACGGACATTATTTCCGCAGCTCGTCCGGCGGCGGACGATGGCAATTCCGCAAGCAGTTGCCGGAAAGATGGACGATCGGTTACGGACCGCTCAAATTCTATATCCGTCCGACAAACTTCAAGCATACCGGGTTGTTCCCGGAGCAGGCCGTCAATTGGGACTGGATCATGAAGCGGATCTCGACGGCGGGCCGCCCGATCCGGGTGCTGAACCTGTTCGCCTACACCGGCGGCGCCACCGTCGCCGCGGCCGCCGCAGGCGCGGAAGTATGCCACGTGGACGCGGCGAAGGGTATGGTCCAATGGGCGAAGGAAAACGCGCAGCTGTCCGGTTTGGGCCAAGCCCCGATCCGCTACATTACGGACGACGTGTTCAAATTCGTGCAGCGCGAGGAACGCCGCGGGCGGAAATACGAGGCGATCATTATGGACCCTCCTTCCTACGGGCGGGGGCCGAACGGGGAAATGTGGAAGCTGGAGGACAGCCTGTATCCTTTCCTGTATTCATGCCGCGCGATTTTGTCGGACCGTCCCCTTTTCGTGCTGATCAACTCGTATACGACGGGATTGTCGCCAACGGTTCTGCATAATCTTTTGCATATGGCCATCGGCAGCAAATACGGCGGCAAGCTGGACTGCGGAGAAATCGGCCTCCCGGCGTCCAGCAGCGGGCTTACGCTGCCGTGCGGGATTTACGGCCGTTGGGAAAGCGAAGAATAAAAGGCACTGCCGCTGCGCGCCGGGCGCTTCCTGCAGCGCTTTGGGCGCGCGCCAGCCAAACGATCCGTCCAGGGGAGAGGGGCGCATTCGATGCGAAGAAGTTTGGCGCGGCTTTTGGCCGCGCTCGCCTTGGTGTTGGCATTGGCCGCCTGCACGGGGGAACCGCCCCTGCCCGCCCGGTCCGCCGTGCCCACAGCCGTCTCCGCTTCCCAGCCGCCTTCCGCGGAAGGCGCGGCGGCCGCCGGCGCACGGGAACGTCCGGCGAGCGAAGCGCAGGCATCCGGGGATCTCGGCACCGGACAGCCGGCTACGGGCAATACGGCAACGGACAATACAGCAACGGGCAATTCGGCAGCGGGTAACACGGCAACAGGCCATACGACAGCGGGTAACACGGTAACGGAAAATACGGCAGCAGACAACGCGGCAACGGACGAATCCGCCTCCCGAGGCGAGACGGGCGAAGCGAACCCGGATGCCGCTCAGCGCGAAGAAGCTTCCGAAACGTCGGAAGCGACTTTGATGGCCGTCGGAGACATTATGGTGCACGCACCCCAATTGCCCGGCTATTACAACGCTTCGACGAAAACGTACGATTTTACGCCCTGGTTCCGCGAAGTAAAGCCGCTCTTCTCCGCCGGAGACTGGGTCGTCGGCAACTTGGAGACGCCGCTGGCCGGCGGCGATTTGAAATATTCCGGCTATCCCCGGTTCAACGCTCCGGCAGAGCTTGCGACCGCCTTGGCCGACGCCGGCTTCGACATCGTGACGACCGCCAACAACCACACGCTGGACCGCGGCTTCGTCGGCCTGACCAGGACGCTCGGGAACGTCCGCGATGCCGGGCTCATTCCGGTCGGAACGGCCGCATCCGCCTGGCAGGCCAAGCAGACCGTCATCGTCGAACGCCGCGGCATCCGGCTCGGCTTTCTCGCCTACACGTACGGAACGAACGGGATTGCCGTTCCCAAGGATAAGCCTTATGCGGTCAATTTGATTTCGCTGCCAGCCATTGCCGCAGACATCAAGCGCCTGCGCGAAGAGGGCGCGGATGCGGTGTCGGTGTCGCTCCACTTCGGCACGGAGTACGAGCGCCAGCCGAACGCGGAGCAGCGCTCCATCGCCCGTGCGGTCATCGAGAGCGGCGCCGACATCGTGCTGGGCTCGCATCCGCACGTCGTGCAGCCCTATGAAACGATCGAGGTCCCCGACCCGACGCGGGCCGGAGGAACAAGGCGCGGGCTGATCGTGTACTCGATGGGCAACTTCATATCCAATCAAACCGGCGACTGGAAAGACGTCGGCGTCATCATGCAAATCCGGCTGCGCAAAAGCGCGGCGGGAGGAAAAACCGTCACGACGGTCGATAAAGTGTCGGCCACGCCGACATGGGTGCTGATCCGCAAGCAGAACCGCTTTAAAACCTATACGATCGTCCCCCTGCCGCAAACGCTTGCCGCGCGCGATTCGAAACGATGGACCGCCGCGGAATACGCGGAGATGGAAAAGCTGCTCAAAGGCATCGATCGGCACTTGACTTCGTTATCGCCGCCTTGACCCTCCGTTCGGACGGTCCCGTCTCCATACACCCGATCATCACTCGGTCTATTGCCCGGCCCATCAATCAGCCCATCAGTCGGCTCAACAACTCAACAATCGGCTTATCCATTCGGCCCATCCACTCGGGCCATCACCCGGTCCATTCACCCGCCGCCTGCTTGCCGGCCTCTTTCGGCCGGCTCTTTGCTCTTTTCTTGTCCTCTTTCGCCTTTCGTTCCGGCTCTCCTGCCGCGGCTTCCCGCGATCCGGCTCCCAACCGCAGCCGGCTTCGCTATGTCCGCAACGCCTAAGCCGTCGCGCTTCTTCGCTCCGGAACGTCCGCTTCCGCGGCCCCTTCGCCGTCCGCAGCGTCTTTCTCCGCCCCTCCGTTGCGGTCCGCCGGCGACTCTCTTGTTCCCGCCACTTTCCCGATCAGGTAGACCAGCAGTTGGCGGTTATGCGCCGACAGCCGTTCCAGCGAACGGCCGACGATCTCGCTGCGGATTTTCAGCCCCCGCTCGACCTCCGCCCGTCCCGTATCCGTCATGCTGACCCAGACAATCCGCCGGTCCTGCGCGTCGCGGACGCGCTTCACAAGCCCGTTGCGCTCCATCCGGTCGAGCAGAGTGGTGACCGCCGCAGGTGTCGTCTCCAGGTGCGGAATCAGCTCCGACGGCTTCATCGGCTCGAACGCCTGCAGCAGCTCCAGCACCTGCAGTTGTCCTGCCGTAAGCCCCGGCGCCAACTCCGCTTCCATCTGGGTGTGCCAGTCCTTCGAAAGCTTCAACCAGCTTTTTACAAATTCCACCTCGATTTCCATCCCCTCTCCCTCCTTTTCCCGAACCATGCCTTCTCTTTATATTATACGGGTTGCGAATGTCGAAAGATAGTTTAATGAAGTTAAATATTTACGACCTAAATCGAGAGGATGAGGTACGCTGCGACAACGCCCGACATACACTGGGGATAGAGTTTGCGGAACATTCGGACATTTTGAAGGCTGGAGAGGATAAGCCTATGAATTCGGCGGATGAAAAAAAACGGATGATCGGACGGATGGCGAAGGAAGCCGGATTGATCGACGACCCCAAATGGCTGGAGCGGCTGGACGAACCGGTGCCGCTTTGGATCGTTCTGGATATCCTGCTGCGTTGGATGGACCGGTCGGAAACGACGGACGGACCGTACGATTGACGGTCCGCCTGTCTTTTGTTACTCGCTTTGCAAAGGTTTGACAAACGCATCGACAAGCGCGTCCGCGCGTTCGACCGCATGCATCAGCTTACCGTGCGCCCTCCGCTCGTCTATCGGCGCTTGCTCCGACGAGAACGCCGCGGCGGCGCCGGAAGCCGTCACCGTCACGAGTTCAACCTCTTCCTTGACATGGAAGGCCGCGACGATGCGCGTTCCGTTCGGTTTGACCCGTTTGCCTTCCTTGAATTCGAACGTCTGAATGCCCTTGCCGCCGCGCCCCTGCTGCGGATAATCGAGCAGCAGCGTCCGCTTGGCGTAGCCGTAATCCGAAAGCACCAGAATTTCGCCTTCGTCGCCTCCGACCGGGAACCCGGCCACGACCGCGTCACCGTCCTTCAGCGCGATGCCGCGCACGCCTCCGGCCACCCGCCCCTGCACGCTGACGTCGCTTTCGGGGAAGCGGATGCTCATGCCGCCCTCCGTCACGAGCATGATCTCCTGCGGCCTGTCGCAGCGGTAGACGGTGACCACCTCGTCCCCTTCCGCGACCTTGCAGGCGGCGATGGCGATGCTTCGGGTGGTCGCGTAGTCGGCGAGCAGCGACCGCTTGACCTGTCCGCGCCTTGTGACGAACACGAGCGTGGGCGGCTCCGCGCCCTCGGGAGGCGCCCAATCGCTTTGGGCAACCGGGATCGCGGCGACAATCCGGTCCTCCTTCGTCAGCGGCAGCAAATTGACGATGGCGGTCCCGGTATCCTTCCATTTGAACTCGGTGATTTGGTGTACCGGCAGTTGGAAGTATTGTCCCTTCTGCGTAAAGAGCAGCAGCGAATCGAGCGTGTTCATTTGCAGGCTCCAGCGGATGACGTCGCCTTCCTTCACCCCGGAGCTGCCCAGATCGCCGCCCGACCGGGTGAACGACAGAAGGCTCGTCCGCTTCACGTAGCCTTGGCGGCTGAGCGTAACCAGGACGTCTTCCGCCGGCACCGTGACCTCCAGGTTCACTTTCAGCTCTTCCACTTCGCCCTGGATGACCGACCGGCGGTCGATCCCGTATTTGTCGCGGATTTCGCCGAGCTCTTCCTTGATGACGCCGCGCAGTTTTTTCGGATTGTCCAAAATCGAGCGCAGGCGGTGAATTCGCGCAAGCGTATCGTTCAGTTCTTTTTGCAGCGATGTGATTTCCAGATTGGTCAAACGGTACAGCTGCAAGGTAAGAATGGCGTCCGCCTGCCGCTCGCTGAAGCCGAACTTGGAAACCAGGTTGTTCTGGGCGTCCTGGCGGTTTTTCGACGCTTTGATCGTCTCGATGACGGCGTCCAGCAGGTTCAGCGCCTTGACCAGCCCTTCCAGCACGTGGGCGCGGTCCTCCGCCTTTTCCAGCTCGAATTGCGTCCGGTGCGTGACGACTTCGACCTGGTGCGCGATATAAGCCTCCAGCATCGCCTTAAGGCCGAGCTGCCGCGGCGCCTTGTTGACGATCGCGACCATGTTGAAATTGTAGGCGACCTGCAGATCGGTTTTCTTGAACAAAAAGGCGAGTATGCCGTCCGCGTCGGCGTCCTTCTTCAGCTCGATGACGATCCGAAGCCCGCCTCTGCCGCTCTCGTCCCGGACTTCCGCGATGCCCTCGACCTTTTTCTCCAGCCGCAGATTGTCGATCGCGTTCACCAGCTTCGATTTGACGACCTGGTACGGAATTTCGGTAATGACGATCTGCTGCTTGCCGCCGCGGACATCCTCGATCGCGGTTTTCGAGCGGACGTAGATCCGGCCTTTGCCGGTTTCGTACGCCTCGCGGATGCCGTCCTCGCCCATAATGATGCCGCCCGTCGGGAAGTCCGGACCTTTGACGATCTGCATCAGCTCCGCCGTGCCGATGTCGGGGCGGTCGATGACCGCGACGCACGCGTCGATGATTTCGCGCAGATTGTGCGGCGGGATTTCCGTCGCAAAGCCCGAGGAAATGCCGCTGACCCCGTTCACGAGCAGATTCGGATACCGGGACGGAAGCACGACCGGCTCTTTGGTCGTATTGTCGAAATTGTCCTTGAACGGCACCGTCCGCTTCTCGATGTCGCGAAGCAGCTCCAGCGCAATCTGCGACAGGCGGGCTTCGGTATAACGCATCGCCGCCGCGGGATCGTCGTCCATCGAGCCCCAGTTGCCGTGGCCGTCAATGAGCGGGTGAGCCATTTTCCACGGCTGGGCCATCCGCACCATGCCTTCGTAAATCGAGGCATCGCCGTGCGGATGGTAGTTCCCCATCACGTCGCCGACCGTTTTGGCGGATTTGCGGTACGGCTTATCCGGCGTGTTCCCCGCGTCGTACATCGCGTACAGGATGCGCCGCTGCACCGGCTTCAGCCCGTCGCGCACGTCGGGAATCGCCCGGTCCTGAATGATGTATTTGGAGTAGCGGCCGAACCGGTCCCCGACGACCTCTTCCAGAAACGCGGGCAAAAACTGTTCCAGCGAGTTCATCGTAAATGGATCACTCCTCGTATTCGGTGAAGTCGACGTTGTCGATGATCCAGCGCTTGCGCGGGTCCACCTTGTCGCCCATCAGCGTCGACACGCGGCGCTCGGCTTTTGCGGCATCCTCGATCCGCACCTGCAGCAGCGTCCGCGTTTCCGGATTCATCGTCGTCTCCCACAGCTGCTCGGGGTTCATTTCGCCGAGACCTTTGTACCGCTGCAGCTCCGCGCCTTTGCCGAATTCCTTCAAATAATTTTGCAGCTGCTCCTCCGTCCAGGCATAGCGCACCGTCTCCAGCTTGCCCGACTTGCGGGTAATCTTGTAAAGCGGCGGCTGCGCGATGAAAATCCGTCCTTCGTCGATCAGCGGCTTCATGTACCGGTAGAAAAACGTGAGCAGCAGCACCTGGATATGCGCTCCGTCCGTATCGGCGTCGGTCATGATGATGATCTTCGAATAGTTGGCTTCGTTCACGTCGAACTCGGAGCCGATCCCCGCGCCGATGGCGGAAATGACGGCTTTGTATTCGTCGTTTTTCAGAATGTCCGCCAGCTTGGCCTTTTCCGGGTTCATCGGCTTGCCCTTGAGCGGCAAAATCGCCTGATGCTTCGAGTCGCGCCCCTGCTTGGCGGAGCCGCCGGCGGAATCGCCTTCGACGATGAACAGCTCGTTGCGCGTGTAATCCTTGGACTGCGCCGGCGCCAGCTTGCCGCCGAGACTCGGGCTGTCGCTGCGTTTTTTGCCGCTGCGGATCTCGTCCCGCGCCTTGCGCGCCGCCTCGCGCGCCTTCGCGGCCTGCACCGCCTTGCGGATCAGCATCTGGCCGATCTGCGGGTTTTCCTCCAGGAAGACGGCCATCTTCTCCGAGACGACGGCATCCACCGCGCTGCGGGCCGAAGCGCTGCCGAGCTGGTCCTTCGTCTGGCCGACGAATTCGACCTCGGCCATCTTGATGCTGATGACCGCCATCATGCCTTCGCGCAGGTCGGCCCCGTCGAGATTTTTGTCTTTTTCCTTGAGCTGTCCGATCTTGCGGGCGTATTCGTTCATGACGCGGGTGTAAGCGGTTTTGAAACCCGTTTCGTGGGTGCCGCCCCCGCGCGTCGGAATCGCGTTGACAAACGAGGCGATCGTCTCGGTGTAGCCGTCGTTGTATTGAAGCGCGACTTCCACCTCGATGTCGTCCTTCTCCGCGTAGAAATGAATGGCTTCGTGCAGGGCCGTTTTTCCCTCGTTCAGGAATTGGACGAACTGGCGCGCCCCGCCTTCGTAATGAAACGTCTCCTGCTGGCCGCTCCCGCGCTCGTCCTTCAGCACGACTTTAAGCCCCGAGTTCAGGAACGCGATTTCCTGCAGCCGCTCGGCGAGCGTATCGTAGTTCAGATGGATGTTGCCGTGAAACACCTTCGGGTCCGGCCTAAACGTAATTTTGGTGCCGGTTTTGTTCGTTGTGCCGACGACCTCCAGACCGGTGACAGGTTCGCCTACGTGCTCCTTGCCGTCCGGGTCCGTCCAGCTTTCGAACCGCATTCTATGTATTTTGCCCTCGCGGTAGATCTCCACTTCCAGCCATTCCGACAGCGCGTTCGTAACGGAAGCGCCGACGCCGTGCAGGCCGCCGGATTTTTTGTAGCCGCCGCCGCCGAACTTGCCGCCCGCGTGCAAAATCGTGAACACGACCTGCGGCGTCGGAATTCCGGTCTTGTGCATCCCCGTTGGGATGCCCCGGCCGTTGTCAAACACGGTGACGGAGTTGTCGGGATGGATCGTCACTTCGATTCGCGAACAGAACTTCGCCAAGTGCTCGTCCACCGCATTGTCCACGATCTCCCATACAAGATGATGGAGTCCTGCCGCTGACGTGCTGCCGATATACATGCCGGGCCGCTTGCGCACGGCCGTCAAACCTTCAAGCACTTGAATATCGTCGGCGCCGTATTCTTCTCCGGCTTGGGCCGGGGAAGCGGTAAACAGGTCTAATTGTTCGGCCACAAAGGGTCCTCCTTGCTTGTCCTCTTCCCGCGTCCGTTTTGAAAGCAGCCATGGCGGCTTAAACCGCCATTTGTTATTTTCAAAACGGACGCGCCTTCCGCTTATTCTAATTCATTATAACTTGCTTCGTAAAGACGGCAAAACGCCGATGGGCCTCTCCGGCCGCAAAGCGGTCATCCCCACGATACCTCTTCTGCGCCAAAATCGCAAATGCCGTCCGCGTTCCGCATGCAAAAGGGCTGCGCCCGAGCCGAGATCTTATCCCGGCCTGCCGGGGCAGCCCCGCGTTCGTTTACTCGACGACCAGAACGACTTTGCCGTTGGCGAACGACACGAAGTTGAAATTCGGATATCCCCACGTTTCCACCGTCGTGCCGCTGCCGGAAACGGCGCTCTTGCTGCTTGGCGTTCCCCAGGCGAGCAGCACCTGTTCCTTCGTCATTCCAAGCGTAACGTTCCCGGCCTTGATCTGCGACCATACGGATTGCGGCCAGTTGTATTTTTTGTACGGATCGTAAGCAAGGAAATAATAGCTGTCCGCAAAAAGGTTCGCGACGTTCGAAGCCGGCATCGAATAGGTCGTAAATGTTTTGCCGGATGCCGATTTGAAGACGATGCTGAAGTATCCGGTATTGTCCGGCAAAATGTCCGCGACGGTCACTTTCATGAACCGGTCCCATTGCTGGAAGTGATTGACCCAGTACGTACGGCCGATGTACTGCGCCAAGCTGCCCTGCGAAGCTTTTTTGGCCAGCGCGGCGGTCTCGGTCGAGACGACGGTCAGACTCGCCTTGCCGAGCGAAACTTTCGCCTGCTTCAGCTTGGCGTCCCATGCGACTTTGGCGCCTATCGTATCCGCGAGAAGATGGGCCGGGAAGACGGCCATGCCGTTCTCCACGCGGGGAGTGGCTTTCAGCCTGACTTTCCGTCCGTTGACCACGGCATTGGCGTCGCCGATCTTCAGCGTAATGGCGTTTTCGCCAAGCTGCACGTTAAACGTTTTGGAAGCGGCCGCATAGGTCGAGGTGCCGCCCAGCGCCTTTACGACCGGCTGAAGCGGCAAATAAACCACATTGTCCTTCAGCACCGCGTATTGCAGCGCGGTTTTGGTCCCGATGACGACGGAGACCGATTTGGCGGCGCCGCCCGAGGCGACGGTGATCGTCGCTTCGCCGACGCCCAGCGCCTTCAGCTTTCCGCCTTCCTGCGGTTTCAACAAATGCGGCTTGTCGATCGTAAGCTTCGCTTCCGATAGCGGGAGTTTGACCAGCGCGCCGTTCGAATATTTTTCGGCGATATTCAGGACGATCGAATCGCCGATTTGCGGAGCGGCGTTCGAAACGTGGATTTCGACGGACGTAACCGCAGGCGCCTTCACGTCTTTCGTTTCCCCGTCGCTATACCGCACCCAGGTGCCGTCTTTTCTCTGCACATAGGCGTTTTTCCCATCCTCGACCGGAACGGTCCGGACCGCCTCGCCCACCCCTTCGATCCGGTTCGTCAGCTTGTACCGGTCCTGATAAAGCCCCGTTGTCCAAACGGAGCCGTCCCTTAACGTCACAAACAGCGTCTTGTCGTTTGCGTAAGCGATATGTACGCCCTCGGTCGTCAGCGTAACCGGAACGATCTTCAACGTCCGTTCGTCGAAGTTAAATCTTTCGTAGAGAACGGTCTCGCCGCTGTCGTAAAGCAAAACCGTCCGATCTTCCACGACCGCAACGGAACGCACCGAATCCGGATTGGCGATATTGCCGATTACATTGAACGGCGCATCCGGATTGGCCCGGTACAAAATTTCGCCGTTTTGGGATACAGCCGCGACGGCATTGCCGCTGCTCGCGATCTGGAGAATGCCTCGCAGCTCTTTGACCGGTCCGTTGTCGGTCCAGACGGTGCCGTCGTTTTTCAGCATGAGGCCGTCCGCCGTCACCTGCCGAACGCCGCTTGTGCCTTCGTCCACCTTCGGGGCTTCGACGATCGACCAGCTGACCCTTTTGCCGTCGCGCGTCAAGCCGAAGCCCTTGTTGTCGTCGCCGGCGATGGAAACCAGATTAAGCTTGTCGTACGTTGTCCCCAGCGCATTCGTCACCCACAGCGAGCCGTCTGTCAGCAGCATCGCGTTGTCGCCCGCGACCGAAAGGATCCCGGACTCGGCGGCCGCCTTTGCCGGATGCGGAACCCAGAGGGAACACGACAACAATAAGGCCAATAACAAGGATGCGATTCTCGTTCTCTTCATGACTTCGGTTGCTCCTTTCCCATAATCAACAGGTAAATTGTAGCATTTTTATTTGGGACGTTTCTACTAATTTTTACAGAATCAAACAACCTCTGCGTATGCAGAGGTTGTTTGACCTGCCGTTTTTTTATTTTGGGTTTTATATCGAAGGTTCAAGCGGACAGAAACCGATATTGCGCCTCGATCAGGTTGCGGTAATGGCCGCCGTGGCGCATGAGCTGCTCATGATTGCCCTGCTCCACGATCACCCCGTGGTCCAGCACCACGATCAGGTCAGCGTTGCGGATGGTCGAGAGCCGGTGCGCGACGATAAACGACGTGCGTCCTTCAAGCAGCGTGCCGAGCGCCTCCTGAATACGCAGCTCCGTCTCCGTATCGATGCTGGCGGTCGCTTCGTCCAGGATCAGAATGCGGGGGTCGGCAAGCAGCGCCCGCGCGAACGAGACAAGCTGCCGCTGCCCCATCGACAGCGCGCTGCCCCGCTCCTGCACTTCCGTATCGTAACCGTCCGGCAAATGGACGATGAAGTCGTGGGCCCTGACCGCCCGCGCCGCGGCCTCGACTTCGGCGTCCGTCGCGTCCGGACGGCCGTAGCGGATATTGTCCCGGATCGTTCCCGAGAAAATAAACGTGTCCTGCATGACGATGCTGATCTGCGAGCGGAGATGGGCCAGCTTGACGTCGCGGATGTCGATTCCGTCGATCAGCACCCTTCCCTTCACCGTATCGTAGAAGCGGCAAAGCAAATTCACGATCGTGCTCTTGCCCGAACCCGTATGCCCGACCAGCGCCACCGTCATCCCCGGCTTGATATCCAGATCGATGCCGCGCAGCGCGGGTCGATCCGCTTCGTAGCCGAATTCCACCTCTTCGAAGCGCACATGCCCTTCGACCTGCGGAAGCTCCCGGGCGTCCGGCTTTTCCGCCACGACCGGCTTTTCGTCCAGGTACTCGAAGATCCGTTCCGCGGACGACATGGCGATCAACAGCTGCGAGTACATTTGGCCAAGCCGCGTAATCGGCTCCCAGAAGCTGCTCACATAGGAGAAAAAAGCGACCAGCACGCCGACGGTGATCGCTTCCGTCCGCACCAGATGCGTGCCGTACAGCAGCAAAATCAGCGTACCGACGGCCGACGTCACCTCGATGATCGGCCCGAACAGCTGGTTGAGAGCCGACGCCCGGTTCCAGGAAAGGATGCTGCTGCGGTTCATCCCTTCGAAAAACGCCGTGTTCTCCTTCTCCTGCGCGAACGCCTGCGTCACGCGAATGCCCTGAATGCATTCGTTCAAGTGCGAGTTGATCCGCGACTGCTTGATCCGCACCGTCTGCCAGGCAAAGCGGATCCGCTTGCGCAGCGAAGTGGAAACAATGAACATGAGCGGAACGGTGATCATGACCGCAAGGCCCAGCCTCGGTTCGAGAACGAGCAAAATGACCGTGATGCCGCAGAGCTGCACGATATCGATCACCGAGTTGACGACGCCGTTGCTGAGCAGGTCCTGCAGCGAGTTGACGTCGTTCGTCACCCGAACGAGCACGGAACCGGCCGGGCGTTTGTCGAAAAACCGGAACGACAAATTTTGAATGTGCTTGAACAGCGTGCTGCGCAAATCGAAGATGACATTTTGCCCGATTTCGTTCGTTTTGCGGATCGTGTACCGCTGCGCCCACCACCGCAGCGCGTACAGCGCGAGCATGACCGCCGTCAGCGTATAAAGAAGCGGAATCCGCCCGCCCGACGCCTTGATCGCGTGGTCGATCGCATAGCTGATCACAAGCGGGATGGCAAGGCGGGTCAGCATGCCGAACAGCGTCATGACGAGCGCGACCCGCGCGACTTCCTTGCGGTAAGGCTTAACAAAGGTAAACAGCCGGCGCATCTGTTTCCAGTTAAACGGTTTTTCGATCAATACGTCGTCCTGGTACAAAAATTGTCGGCTCATCCCGTCACCCTCCTGACGTTGCCGGCGGCGGACTCGATCTCTTCGGGCCGGTCCGCGTATTGAATGCGGTACGTTTCCCGGTACAGCCCCGGAACGCGGACCAATTGCTCGTGGTTGCCTCGTTGGACAACCCGGCCCCGATCCAGAACGACGATTTCGTCGGCATGCCGCAAGGAAGAAATCCGGTGCGCGATAATAAACGTCGTCCGTCCGGCCATCACCTTGCGGAGCGCAAGCTGGATCTGATGCTCCGTCTCCATGTCAAGCGCGCTGGTCGAGTCGTCCAGAATCAGCACCCTCGGCTTGACGAGCAGCGCGCGGGCGATCGCGATCCGCTGCTTTTGCCCGCCGGACAGCCCCATTCCCCGTTCGCCGACGATCGTGTCGTAGCCGTTGGGCAGCTCCATGATGAAATCGTGCGCCTGCGCCAGCTTCGCCGCTTCGACAATTTCCTCCATCGTCGCGTCCGAACGGCCGTAGGACAGATTTTCCTTGATGGTCGTCGAGAAAAGGAACGTTTCCTGAAACACGATCGCCATCTGCCTGCGCAGGCTTTCCAATTCGATGTTGCGCAGATCGACGCCGTCCAGCGTAATCGAACCGTCGTTTACGTCGTACGCGCGCAGCAGCAACTGCATAATCGTGGATTTGCCCGAGCCTGTGCCGCCCAGAAATCCGATGACCGAGCCGGGAGGCGCGTCGAGATCGAACCCGACCAGGGCCGGAGGCTGGTGGTCGTGGTTCGGATACCGAAAGCTGACGCCTTCGAAGCGAACGTGTCCTTTGACGAGGTCGTCCTTCAAAACCAGCGGATGCTCGACGTTCCGGATCGCAATCGGCTTGTTCAGCAGCTCCAAAAGCCGTTCCCCCGCCGCTTTCGACTGCGTAAAGTTGTTGATTTGAAAGCCCAGGTTCCAAAGAGGAGCCACGATCATGCCGAGCATAAAGTTCAGCGAAATCAGTTCGCCGAGCGTCATTGAGCCGAAGATGACCCTCAGGCCGCCGACCAAGATGAGAAGCGCTATGCACAGGTTGGCCGTAAATTCGATTACGGGAAAAAATTTCGCCCAAACGCCGGCAAGCTGCAGATGGTTGCTGCGGTACTTTTCGTTGCCGACCGAAAACTTCTTCATCTCGTGGGCTTCGCTGTCGAACGATTTGACGGTGCGAACCCCCATGATATTCTCTTGAACGCTGACGGTAAGATTGCTGATCGCCGCCCGAATCGAGCGGAAAACCGGGTGGATCTGCTGCTCGAAGCGGATCGCGACCACACCGATGACCGCGATAAGCGCAAGTATCATCAACGTAAGAGGCCAGTCGATGACCGCCATCATCACAAAACCGAAAACAAGCAAAAAGAACGTGTTGAGCAGCTGCGCAAAGCCGAAGCCGATAAAGTTCCGGATGCCTTCGATGTCCGCCGTCAGCCTCGACATCAGGTCGCCTGTGCGGGCGGAATCGTAGAACGAGAACGATAGCTGCTGCAGCTTTTCGTAGCAGGCATTGCGAAGCCGGTACGCGAGCCTGTTGCCGAGCCGGCCGCCGCTGAAGCCGTGGAGATACTGGCTGGACGCCTTCAGCACGACCAGCCCTACCGCCATCAAAGCAAGCCCGAGCAGGCCGTCGTATCGGCCTTGGCCGATCATGTCGTCAATGAGCACGCCCAATAAAAGCGGATACACAAGTCCGAATGCGGTTGCGAGCGCGAGCCCCAGCACCGACCCCAGAAGAAACCCCTTGTCCTGCCAGAAGTACGCCTTTAAACCTCGGAAAATGTCCAATTGTCGACTGACCTCCCTGTTGGTGGCTACCTCGGAAGTTTAACAGGATCACCACCCCCGCTCAAACGGCATATAAGAGGATTATGGCGCAACAATCGCGGCGAACGATGCTTAGCTCCCGGATCGAGTCAAATTCTCCCATATTATTGAAATTAATAACCAATATCCCTTTATTGGCATGAAAACGCGTGCAAAACCGCAAAAACAAAAGAAAAGGCCCTCTCTTGAGCGGTTTTCTCAAGAGAGAGCCGGATAATAAGGATTAATCCTGATGGGAAAGAAAGCAAGATTTGGATGATCGCAAATTCGTCCATTGCCCGTAAATTTCGGCCCAAATTCGCTCTTCGCCGGACCGGCCGAGCGACGCCTCCAGACCTGCGGCGAACGCTTCGAGTTCGGCAACCAGCCCTTCCGCGGCCGCATAGAGCGACAGCCGGTATACTTCCGTGATCCGCTCGCTCCATAGAGCCTTCGTCTCCGCCAGCCAGCGGTCGGCCGTTTGGAACAGTTCCGTCTCCAGATCGTCGCGCAGCGCCGTTTTCCCGTCTTTTTCGAAGAAATATTTCGGGCTGCGAAAAGCGTTCCACAACCGCCGTCCGTCTATCGGCGGCGGATCGGCGAACGGTTCGCTGATCGGCAGCTCAAGGTCCGGTTTCGGCGGCTGCTCCGGCGCAAAGCCGTCCAGGGCGGCGTTCGCCGCTTCTTCCGCCACCTTCTCCGCGATCCGTTTATGCAGCGCTCCTTCCAGCCGCAGGCCTGCGGCCCTGAGCTCCTGCAGCAGATCCTCGCCGACGCTCCGCACCAGGTCCGCCCAGCAGGCCTGGAGCATTTTTTTCAGGTCGCGCCCGTCATCCTGCAGCACCGACGGATGAAACGCCGCCGAAAAATGATCGTTGAACCGGTACTTCACCCGCTGGCGCAAGTGGTACAGCTGGTCGCTGGTTTCCTGCACCAGCGGCTGTACTCCCGCAAACGACAGGGAGGAAAGCAGACGCTCTTTGAGCCCTGCGGCTTCCCCCAGCATTCTCCGCTTGCGGGCGTCGCGGGCTTCGGCATCCTCGTTCGCGGACTGCAGCAAGCTCGCCATCAGCGCGTCGATCCGGTCGAGCTCTTTGTGCGCGGCCTGAACGGCCAATCCGCCGAGCTCCTCCCGCGAGAACCGCCAAAACGCCGCTTCGAACGCCTCAAGGCCGGACGAGCGCAGCCCTTCGGCGGAACGCTCCAGCTTCGCGGCCAGCCCGTTCAAGCTGGAAACGGGGAACAGCCGCGGATTGCGAATGCCGTGCTTCAGCAGTTGCCCCTCGACATGGCCCAATACGGCCGTCAATTCTTCGGAGGACGCCGCCAGGTCCGCGGCGTTCACGATAAAGAACATTTTATCGAGCTCGAACGCGTCCTTCACGCTGCCGAGCTGGTTCAAAAATCCCCGGTCCGCTTCGGTGAACGCATGATTGTAGTACGTCACGAACAGAACCGCGTCGGCATCTTTAATATATTGGAACGAGACGCCCGTATGCCTTGCGTTGATCGAATCCGCTCCGGGGGTATCCACAAGCACCGCTCCGCTTCGCGTCAGCGGGGCGTCGATGTGCAGGTCGACCGAAGCGACGAAGCAGGAGGCTTCTTCCTCCGCGACGTACCGGCGGTATTCGTCTTCCCCCACGTGCAGCTCTTGCCCGAGCAAGCCGCCGTACTGCGGCCATCCCTTCGCCGCGGCGAGCAAAAAGGCCAGATGCGGACGGCCGCGCGGATGAAGCTCCTCCGGCGACATGCTGCCCGCAAGCGCCAGCAGCTGTCCGGCGTCGTCGCCGGCCGCGGCGATGTCCAGATCGGACGCGCCGAGCCGATGCAGCGAATGGCGAATATCCGCAAGCATATCTTCGGCCGATTTCATCCGGATCAGCGCCGTGCCGTGCGGATACGAATCGCTTGGCGCCACGATGCGGTTAATCGTCGCCGTCGTCGGGTTCGGCGACACGGGCAACACCGGAAGCCCTACCAGGCTATTGGCGAACGAAGACTTGCCGGCGCTGAACGCCCCGAATAGCGCGATCGTGAACTGTCTTTCCCGCAGGCGCTTCGCCTTCTCGCGCAAGCCGGCCGCCTGCTTGCGCAGCGGTGCCAGCGGCTCGAGCAGTTCCGCGGCTTTGGCCAGCAGCGCCGCGGCCTCCTGCGTGCCGCTTGCCGCAGCGACGCTATCCGAATCGCCCGCCGCCACAGCGCCGCCCTCTCGCGCTCCGGTTGCCGCCGCGCCGCTTGCCGTGCCGCCGTTGGACGCGTCGCCGATTCCTTGCGCGCCGCCTTTCAGCGCAACCTCCTGCGCCCGGTTCGCTCCCGCCGCGGCCTTCGCCTGCGGCCGACCGATTGACAGCGCCGCATCGCCTCCCGCTTCCTTCGGCTCGGGCAGCGTGCCGGCCGCGACAAGCTTCGGTTCGGGCAGCATGGCGAGCAGCTCGGCTTCAGCCGCCCGCTCCTTCTCTTCGAGCGCGTCGAGCCGGCTAACCCACCGTTCCTGCTCCGCCAGCGTTTCCAGCTCCCGCTTCACTTCCGCTTCCGCGGCCTGGCGCTGCGGCTCGCGGGCCTCTTCGAGGCGCTCGTAAAATCTCAGCGCCTCCTTGCGCACCTGCGCCTTCCGGTCCGAGCTCAGCTCGGCGGCAAAATGCAGCGTCGCCTGTCCGTCCGCCCCGGCGCCCGGCTTCACCCGCGCCTTCAGCCACTCGGCATCCGCCAGCGGAAACGCATCGGCCAGCGCCGCCTCCAGGTCTTCGCCTTCAAGCCCGTCTTCCTTCGCTTCCTTGCGCAGCATCTCGCGAACATGGCCATGCACGTTCGCGTCCAACTGCGCATTAAAGCTGTCGGTCAGCTCCCGCCATCTCCGCTGCCGCTCGGCCTCCGTCTTCGCGGCGCTGCCGAACCAGCCGACCTTGAAGTTCGGCTGCATGCTTTCCAGCGCGGCGCGCGCTTTTTCCCGCGTTTCCGCCGGCGTTAAATTCGCGTTGCCCAGCAGCTTATCCAGTTCTTCGCGGAACCTGTCTCTCCGCTTGTCCGCCTCCGTCCGAACCTGCGTCAGCCTGGCCTCAAGCTCCGCCCGTCCGTCGCGGACCCGCTTCGCTCCTTCCTCTCCTCCAAGCCGTTCCAGCAGCGCTTCCCGTTCGATCAAATGCTGCTGCCTGATGCTGTCGCGGTGCCGCTCCGCCAAATGCCGCGCCGAACGGTCCGCGCTATACAGCAGCAGCTGCTCCCGAAGCGGCTTCAGACGCTCGATGATGCCGGTCAATTCGTCCCACTGCGAGAGCGGATGCGCAGGTTCGCGCAGCGACAAATACAAAACGCCGGCCGGCTCAATCCGCCAATGGGCAAGCGCTTGACGCACGCCCTCTTGGAACGAGCGGAAAGCCACCTCTTGCTCGCGGTGCTTATCGACCTGATTTACGATCAAATAGGTCGGCTTGCCCCAACGGTGCAGCGTCCGCAAAAAACGGAAATTCAGTTCGGACAGCACATGGTTGTAGTCCGTCACGTAAAACACGACGTCCGCCAGGTGCAGCGCCGATTCGGTCGCCGCCCGGTGCGCCCCGTCGGTCGAGTCGACCCCCGGCGTGTCGACAAACGCAAGATGAGACCCGAGCAGCGGAACCGGATACGTAACCTCGATCGAAGCGACGCCTTCTCCGTCGATCGCCCAATCGTTCAAACGCTCGACGGGCATTTCCGGCTGCACCGCAACCGTGCCGTCTGCCGCCCGAAACACGACGCGCGCGGCCGGCTCCCCGTTTGCGATCGTCACGACATTCGCGCTTGTCGGGATGGGCGAAGACGGAAGCAGCTTCGCTCCGCAAAGCGCATTCACCAAAGTCGACTTTCCCGCCGAGAAATGCCCGCAGAACGCGAGCGTTAATTTTCCCTGCTCCACCTTTTGGGCCAGTTCCTCGAACTTCTCGCCGTGGACGGCGTCTCCTTCGGCCGCCGCTTTTGCGGCCATGCGCCGCAAAATATCCGCATAAGCCCCTAAAGCCGCTTCGCTTCGGGTCGCGGTCAATTCCGTCGTTTCGCTCACAGGGCATCGCCTCCCTGCGCCTTCTTGGCCGCAGCCGCTTTGCGCTGTCCGTTAGCGGTCTTTGGCCTGCCGGTTTTTTGGGGACGCTGAGCCGCCTTCATTCTTTTTTTCCCTTCCGGACAAACGTCCAGCAGCGCGCATACGTCGCATTTCGGGTTCTGCGCCTTGCAATGGTATCGCCCGAAAAAGATAAGGCGGTGATGCGTAATCGTCCATTCGTCCCGCGGCACTAGCTTCATCAGCTTCTTTTCGACCTCGAGCACCGAGTCGTCCGCCTTGGCGATCCCGAGCCTTTTGGACACCCGCTCGACATGCGTATCGACGGCGATGGCCGGCACGCCAAACGCATTGGACACCACCACGTTCGCCGTTTTCCGGCCCACGCCGGGCAGTTCCGTGAGCGACTCGTGGTCGCGCGGCACCTCTCCTCCGAACCGGTCGATCAGCATTCGGCACAGCTTTTGAATGTTGGCGGCCTTGTTCCGGAACAAACCGATGCGCCGGATATCCTGTTCGAGCTCTTCGAGCGGAACGTTCAAATAATCTTGCGGCGTCCGGTATTTTTCAAACAGCGTTGCCGTTACTTTATTGACCGTTTCGTCGGTGCACTGGGCGGACAGCAGCACGGCGATCGTCAATTCGAACGGATTGCGGTGATTTAGCTCGCAATGCGCATCCGGGAACATGTCGGCGATGACGTCCAGAATATGTCTCATTTTTGCGGCATTCATCCGGTGACTCCTTCTCCTAGTGAAAAAAAGGACTTTCTTCGCATAATGAAAGTGTACCGAATCTTCGGCGCTCCGACAAGCTTTCGGCTGGCGTCTTCCCGATCGTGTGTCCTCTTTTTCCCTCTTTTATTTGGTATCCCCTTCACTCAGGAGGGGGTGGAAATTCGCAAAAAACGGCCCCCGCTTTGATATCCCGTTCGCTCAGAAAAACGCGCATCTCCAAAAATTGAATTTTTTGCTTGAAAAACGAACAAATGTTTGGTATTATTTAACCAGAACAAATGTTCCTATCTCGGACGGTGAGGATGCATGTTCATTTGGGACGAAACCCTTACGTTTGAGCAGTTTCGCCGCCGCTTTCAAACGGAGGACGACTGCGTCGCCGCCTTGTACCGCTTCAGATGGCCGGACGGATTCCGTTGTCCGCGCTGCGGCCACTCTCAAGCTTATACCATTGCGACGCGCCGGCTGCCGCTTTTTGAATGCCGTCATTGCCGGAAACAGACGTCCCTGATAGCGGGAACCATTATGGAAGGAAGCCGTACGCCGCTTCGCCTGTGGTTCCAAGCCATATTTCTGCACTGCCGTCCCGAAGAAATCAATGCGACTCAATTGGCAAGCATTCTTGGCGTGACCTATAAAACCGCCTGGCTGATGTGCCACAAGCTTCGCCATGCCATGAGCCAGAGAGACGCCGCTCTTCTGCTGGGCGGAAAGGTTCACATCGTGAACGCCATTCACCGCCGACAATTTACGTTGGAATGGCATCAGCAAGAGCATCCTGTTTTGATTGGAGCTTCCGTAGACGAAGACGGACAGTTTTCCTATTTAAAAATCAAAATCCAGCCCAAATTCATTCATCATCATAAATTGAAACAACCCGAAATCGAGCCCTTTCTTCTGCAACATGTCGACAAAAAGGCCCAATTCACGGTGTTCCCGGTTTCAAAAGGAAGCGATGCCAAACACAAGCTCAGAAAAATGGGTTGGTTGGCGGAAAGCTGGCTGGCCAGACTTTTCAGAGGAATTGGCCGAAAACATCTTCAAGTCTACCTCGACCATTATTGTTACATGCGGAACCTCCCGGCTTTTACCCGATTTAGCCGTCTTTTGAACGATTGCGCCGGATTTCCGACGATTACCTATCCAAAGTTGACCGGATCGACGGCTGCCGCCCGGTCTCGCCGCCTTCATCGGAACGCAACGGTCTCATCCCCATTTGCGAGCTGATCGGCAACGTCTTTTTCATCATCATAAAATGGTATTCCCGAACGAAGCTATCCGGTATGGATTCATGAAGCACTTTTGTAGGACCCACGATGGCCCATTCCTTCATGAGGCGAATTTTTTCACCCTGATGAATTCTTCGCGATTCGCTTTCATTATAACTGCTTTGACTTTGCTTAAACGCTACCTTACTCGCTTACTCTCGTCTTGATTCATTCACTTCCTGTCCTGCCGTCATCCTGAGTTAAAGGGATATCAAAGAAAAGCGCTGCAAGACAGATAGGAGAATCGGCAGCGCGCCGAAACCCTTTCCCTGAGCGAAGGGGATATCAAGCAAAAGGCTAACAAAACGAGACACACGCAGGTCCCCCGGAACGGCAAAAAGCAGCTGCGCCGGGAAATCCCGGGACGCAACTGCTTTTCGTAAAGATCGTATGGTGGGAATTACGACTTCGCAACTTCGATCGCTTGACCGCGCAGGATATAGATGGTAATCGCATCCCCGTTTACGAGGTTGCTTGCCGTCAGCGTCGTCGTGGCATTATGGATGTAGACCTGAGGATGCAGCTTGACGAAGTTGTTGGTTTCGCTCAGCGAGCTCACTTTCCAGTAGAGAAGCGAGCCGTCAATGCGGAAGAACGTTTTCGCCATTCCGGGAACAATCGTAATGACCGTGCGATCCTGCTCGTCCTTTCGAATCTCGACGCGATCTTCGGCGCGAACCGACGAAAGGGACGGTTGCAGGACGCCATCCTTGTAAACGAGAGGCGAAGCGCCTACGTTCTGCTGAACGGTAGCTCCGGCATTCGTTTGAAGCTGAATCGTTCCCGCGGCCGCATCGACGGATACGACTCGGCCGTAAGCGGTCGGCACGTATTTAAGCACCGTTGGCGTGTTGCCCAGCATCGTTGCGGTGACGAAGGAACCTGCCGGAAATTGCCCCAGGCTAGCGGCATTTCCGTTCTCGTCAAGATAAACCGTTTCCGTCCCGAGCGTCCACTCGTTAATGGTGCCCGAAGCGGACTTGAGCGTAATTTTGCTGTTGGCCGGATCGACGGATACGACCTCAAATTGCGCTTTTCGTTGGACATACACCGTCGAAATAAAATCCTGAGTCGAGTTCAGCAGCGCCGTCACCGTATCGCCGACCGCAATGTTCGTATAGGTCGGCGAGCTTTGGCCATAGATTTCGACCTTCGGCGTCGTATACGGAATCGTAACGGAAACGCCGTTCGCCTGCAAAAGGGTCAGCGTTTTCGTTGTCGTGTTGTTGGCGGTTACGGTGCCCGTGTATTTGGCGATGAAGGTGATTTTGACGGCGCGATCGTCGATATACCCGATATCCACTTTTTTGTTTTTGTAGAGCATAAGCGACGCGTTCGCCGCCGAAATGAGTTGTCCGTCGAGATAATAACGGGTCGAATCGCCGGTCGAAAACGCCTTGGCCTTTCCTGCGGCATCCTTGACGACCAACACTTTGGCATCCGCATCGTAGGAAGATACGATCGCGCCGTACATCGTGGAAACCGTGCTGTCGTTCACTTCCACCGTCGCCACTTTGCCGTTTGCGTCCAACGTCATCGTAACCCGGTCTCCGCTTATCAGATCGTTGACGGTTGCGTCCGTGAGATCGCCGATTTTGACCTTGACGTTGTCGGCGTAAAATTTGAGGACGATGTTGCCGCTCCCCCCCGATTCGGTATATTGAATCGTTTTGGCGCTCGTGTCGACTTTAAATATCGTACCGGTGATCGTATTGGCGGCCACCGATTTCGTAATGACGACGGACGTGATTTCTCCGTTTCTGATCTCGTACGCAATCGTATCGCCGACCTTCAGCACTTGCTGGCCGACATAGTTGCCGTCTTTTTGATACGTAGCGCTGGCCGAGACGGAACGCGTCTCCGCGATTCCCGTCGTTTCATCTTTGACGGTAAGCAAACGGCTTGACGAATTCCACGACACCACCGTTCCCTGCCCGCTCTTGCTGACCGTCGATTGTTTGAGCGTTACGGCCACGACCTTGCCGTTGGCCCGAACCGTATCGACAACCAGCTTGACTGCCGCGCTGGAAGGAAGATCGCCCAGCGTCAGCGGGTTATTCTCCGCGTCGGCAACAACCGGAGGAACCTCCGGATCGTATTCGTACGTCTGCACATCTTCGCCGTTCAGAATGGAGATTTGATGCTTTGTCGCGCTCACGACGACCAGCGTTCCTTCCACCGTCTTTACTTGCGGCGTGTCGTCGATCTGTTCGGCGTAGGCGGCGCCGCCCGCGCCGTCGCCGATGACGAGTGCTTTACCGTATAGCGTAAGGCCGTCAAGCGTGGTCAGCTTCTCCGAATCGGCGCGCGAGAAGAGCGTGCTGTCCGTTACGGCATACGTCGTGATCGAACCGTCCGCCTGAAGCAGGGTCAGCTTGTCCGGCGCGATTCCGATCCAGATGCCCGAAGCTTGGTTGGGAAATGCGGTGTTCACGAACGTTTCGGCCCGGCTGATCAAAGTCGCCGCGGTTGCGCGGGAGACCTTGCCTTTCGGATCGAATTTGTTCCCGTCCGTTCCCTTGACCAATCCGAGGCTGACCGCCGCGTTGACGTATCCGAGCAAAGCCGGGTCGATGGCGGCGTTGTCGGCAAACGACGTGGCCCGGCCTTTGGCTGCCGTCGCTTCGTCCTCTTTCCCTACCGCGCGAACGAGCAGCCGCGCGATCCACTCGCGGGTCGCCGGCGCCGTGCCCCAGGAACCGCCTTTTTCCTTCTCCGCCAACGCATACTCTTCGTTCCGGTTGAGCAGCCCTTTGGCGAACGCGTAATCGACATACGCGCTCGCGTAATTGCTCACGTTAAACGTGCTCGGAAAAGCGATGGCGCCGCCGGTGTCCGCTTTGCTTTCCAAGCCGAGCAAACGCAGCGCCATAATGACGGCATCCTGCCTCGTAACCGAACCGTTCAAGTCGAACTTGCCTTCGTTTCCTTTAACGATGCCCTGCAAAGCCAGCTTGGCAATGTGTTTCTCGGCCCAGTGGCCTGCCGCCACATCGCTGAACGGCGTCGCGGCCGCCGATGCGGACGGAACTCCCGTTACCGTCCCCGTCCAGACGAGCGCCAGCAATGCGATTAAACTCACCCATGTTTTCCCGCGCGTCACGAGCGCCATCCTATCTTCTCCCCTACGTCAAATTAAGATAAACCTTGATTGCCGTAGCCAAGCCTTGCGCCAGTTTGTTTTGGAATGCCTCGGTATACAGCTTCGATTCGTCGGAAGCATTGGACAAATACCCCGCTTCGTAAAGAACCGCAGGCATCGTCGTTTCTCTGGTCACGTACAAGCTGCTTTTGCGGACGCCGTTATCCTTCAGCCCCGTCGCGGAAACCGCATATTTGTGAACCGTCTCCGCGAAAGCCTTGCTGGCATCGCGCGTATAATACGTCTCGCTTCCGTTGGCCGAGCTCGACGTACTGCTGTTGGCGTGAACGGACAAAAACAGGTCCGCTTTCAGCGAGTTCGCCAGGTTCGCCCGGTCCGCCAGCGTCGGATACGAATCGTCGGACCGGGTCAGCACGACTTTCAACCGGGGATCCGCCGCAAGCAAATCCCGCAGCTTCAGAATGACCGCAAGGTTAAAATCCTTTTCCTTTTTCTTCGTGATGCTGATCGCGCCCGGGTCCGAACCGCCGTGGCCGGCATCGAGCACAATTGTATAAACGTTCTTCCCGGGGCCGGACGGCGAACCGGCGGAAAGCGGCGCCAGCGCGATTCGAAGCTGATGGGCGTCCAGATCGTTCGTCAATTTGTAGCCCCAGGCTTGCTTGAGATCAAGCACGAAGCGAAGCGTCGAAGGATTGTTCGAAAACAAGGAATACCGGATTTTCTGCAGCGCCTCGTGGCCCGTGACGGCCAGTTCGCCCGTTTGCGTCTTGGAATCCGCCGAAAAACCGGGAACAAAATCGCTGGCGAACCCGGCGTTCGGCATGTCGATCACGATCCGGTCCGGTCCGGTCAACGTTGAAGTAAGAGGCTGAATGATGCCGTCGTATGTAAAAATAACCGTATCGTTTTCAAACTTCACTTCGCTTACGGTGCCTAACAGCCTGGGATTGGCGGCTCCGCCGCTGCCGCTTCCGTCCGTCGCGCCTCCGCCCGTCTCCCCGTTTCCGCCGGTTCCGGTCCCGTCGCCGGGTTCGACAACCCCGACCGTTCCTCCGCCCTTGGGCGGCGTGTCGCCGGAATTCTCGTCCGTCGATCCGCCGGATGATTTGTTGCTGTAGAGAAAAGCGGCCTTGGCGGTGTTGTCCCAGTATACCTGGAGACCGAACGCTTCGCCCGTAAAGCGCAGCGGAATGAGCGTCGTCTCCGATTTGGCCGTCGGAGCCGCAAGCATCGTCCGTTCCACGCCGTCGACCGTCGCCGTCTTCTTGTCAAGCGTCATGACGACTACGGATGTCCCGTTTTTTACGGTGATTTGTTTCGTACTTTTGTTGTAGTCTACCGTGTACCCCAAATTCTCGGTCACGATCCGAACCGGAACCATCGTAAAGTTGCCGATGATTTGCGGCGGTTCAGGCGGATTCAGCACTTTGCCGTCCAGAATGAGCTTTGGCGTAACCGACTGCGCGGATACGACTCCAGCCGACAGGAACAGCATGACGATTGCAGCAAACAATAGAGACGTCCAATTCTTCATGCTCCACCTCGGTGTCAAAAATCTCTTTGCCGAAAGAGTGCGTCCGCTTCCGGCTTGTCCATGAAAAATTAGACGTGAATAATAGATAAAAGTTGCGAGAACAATAGGAAAAAAGGGCCCTTTGTCCCGATTTTTGCCGAACCGGAAACAAAGGGCCTTGGCGCTTGTTCAGTACGAGTTGGCAAGACGAGCCTTATGCTTCTCTTCGTACGCCGCGATTTTGTCTTCGTGCTGCAGCGTCAGGCCGATGTCGTCCAGTCCTTGAAGCAGGAACTGGCGGCGATGCTCGTCGAGGTCGAACGCGATGGTCAACCCGTCGGCGTCGGAGATGATTTTGCTCTCCAGATCGACGGTAAGAGCGTAGCCCTCTTTGGCGTTCGTGCGCTGGAACAATTCTTCGACTTGCTCCTCGCTGAGCTTGATCGGAAGAATGCCGTTTTTGAAGCAGTTATTGTAGAAAATGTCGGCGAACGACGGCGCGATCACGACGCGGAAGCCGTAGTCGAGAATCGCCCAAGGCGCATGCTCGCGGGAAGAGCCGCAGCCGAAGTTGGCGCGGGAAATCAAAATGGATGCCCCTTGATAACGCGGCTGGTTCAGGCTGAAGTCGGGAATCGGTTCGCCTTTTTCGTCAAAACGCCATTCGTAGAACAAAAATTGGCCGAAGCCGCTCCGTTCGATCCGCTTCAAAAATTGTTTGGGAATAATGGCATCGGTGTCGACGTTCACGCGGTCAACCGGCGCGACAATGCCTGTCAATTTCGTAAATGGTTGCATCGTATCGTTGCTCCTTTCTTAAACCGTCACTTCGGAATGAAACTTCCATTTGCGGACGTCGGTGAATTTGCCCACGATCGCCGCTGCCGCCGCCATCTCCGGAGATACGAGATGGGTCCGTCCGCCGCGTCCTTGACGGCCTTCGAAGTTGCGGTTGGAAGTGGAAGCGCAGCGTTGGCCCGGCTGCAGCACGTCGGGATTCATCGCCAGACACATCGAGCAGCCCGCATCGCGCCATTCGAAACCGGCTTCGATGAAAATTTTGTCGAGCCCTTCCTTCTCCGCCTGCATCTTGACGCGCCCGGAACCCGGAACGACGATCGCCGTCACGTTCGGATTCACTTTGTAGCCTTTCGCCACTCTGGCGGCGGCGCGAAGGTCTTCGATCCGGCCGTTCGTGCAGGACCCGATAAAGACGTAGTCGATCGGAATTTCGGTCATCGGCGTGCCCGGCTTCAGATCCATGTAGGCCAGGGCTTTCTCCGCGGCCTTCCGTTCGTTCTCGGTCGGCAGTTGATCCGGATACGGAACGGACGACGTGATGCCCGTGCCCATGCCCGGGCTCGTTCCCCAGGTGACTTGCGGCTCAAGCTTGCTGATGTCCAGTTCGACGACCGCGTCGTAGGTCGCGCCTTCGTCGCTGACCAATTGCTTCCATTGCTCAACCGCACGGTCGAAAGCTTCGCCTTTCGGCGCGTATTCGCGGCCGCGCAAATAGTTGAAGGTCGTTTCGTCCGGCGCGATCAGACCGGCGCGGGCGCCGCCTTCGATCGACATGTTGCAGATGGTCATCCGCTCTTCCATCGACAGGGCGCGGATCGCCTCTCCGGTGTACTCGATGACGTAGCCGGTCGCAAAGTCGGTGCCGTATTTGGCGATCAGACCGAGAATCATGTCCTTCGCCGTTACGCCGACCGGGCGCTCGCCGATAAAGTGGACCTTCATCGTCTTCGGCTTCGCTTGCTGCAGACATTGCGTAGCCAGCACATGCTCCACTTCGCTCGTTCCGATGCCGAACGCCAGCGCGCCGAAAGCGCCATGCGTCGACGTGTGGCTGTCGCCGCACACGATCGTCTTGCCCGGGTGAGTCAAGCCAAGCTCCGGCCCCATGACGTGAACGACGCCCTGGTCGATCGTGTTCAGGTCGTAAAGCTTGACGCCGAACTCCCGGCAGTTCCGGGTCAGCGTGTCGACCTGCTGCTTGGAGATCGGATCCTTGATGTTGAAACGGTCTTTGGTCGGCACGTTATGGTCCATCGTCGCAAACGTCAAGTCCGGACGGCGAACCTTGCGTCCGCTCATGCGCAAGCCTTCGAACGCTTGCGGACTCGTCACTTCATGCACCAAGTGCAGGTCAATGTACAAAATGCTAGGTTTGCCCTCTTCCGAATGGATGACGTGATTGTCCCAGATTTTCTCGAACATGGTCTTTTTTTGGCTCATGCTTTTCACCCCGTCGTGGTCTTTTCGTGAACGTTCTGTGAACATTTCGGATGAATATGACTCTATCATACCATTTCGGCATTCATTGTTCCAACATATAATATCTATAAGCTTAATAGTTCCATGCTATAATGAAAGTGCAGAAAGCGATGAAACGAATGCGACAGGAGGCTTTCGCGTGGAATTCCGACTGCTTCAATACGTGATCCAGATTGCCGCCGAGCGCAACTTCTCCCGCGCCGCCGAAAAGCTGCATATTGCCCAGCCTTCGCTCAGCCAGCAATTGTCCAAGCTGGAGAAAGAGCTCGGCGTCCTGCTGTTCAAGCGCAGCACGAACTCGGTCGAACTGACCTACGCGGGGTCCGTATTCGTCGAAAAAGCGCAGCGGATCCTCGATATGACGGAACAGCTCCGCCGCGAGATGGAAGATATCGCCGATTTGCGCAAGGGACGGATCGTGATCGGCAGCCTGCCGATGACCGGGACGCATGTCCTTCCGCTGGTCATCCCGGCTTTTCGGGCCGCCTATCCGGACATCGAGATCGCGCTCGTCGAGGAAACGTCGACCGAGCTTGAGCAGCTCACCGCCAGCGGCGGCACCGACGTCAGCCTGCTGTCCCTTCCGCTGACCGAGCACGCGCTCACGTACGAACCCATAATAGAAGAAGGCATCTTGCTCGCCGTTCCGCCCGACCACCGGCTGGCCGGCCGCAAAAGCGACCGGCCGGTGGTTGTGGAGGAGCTTGCCGAGGAACCGTTCGTGCTTCTGAAAAAAGGCCAGGGCTTCCGCGACATCTCGCTGCGCATGTGCGAAAGCGCGGGCTTCAGCCCGCGCATCGCCTTCGAAAGCGGCAATATCGAGACGGTGCAGTCGCTCGTCGCCGCCGGGCTCGGCATCGCGTTCGTGCCGGAGATGGTCGCCCGCAATTCGGGCCAGGAGCACGTCCCGGTCTATGTCCCGCTTCAGGGAGAGCCGACGCGAACGCTGGTCATCGCTTACCGCAAGGGCCGCTATTTGTCGAATGCGGCGGAGGCCTTTATCGCGACCTTTCGCAGCGTGATCAGCCGTTCGCTGGACAAGAAACGGGCAAATCCCTAACAGGCGCATCGGAACAAGAACGTCGGAACGGGCGCGATTACCCTTCGTAAAGGGCGGGACGGCGATCGGCGAACACCGGAATCCGTCCTCTGACTTCGTCGACCAGCGCAAGGTCGATGTCGGCCGTCAGAATCGTTTCCTCTTCGCCGGCTTCGGCCACGATCTCGCCCCACGGGTCGACGACCATGGAGTGGCCGAAAAACGCGGTCGTCCCGCTCGTGCCGACGCGATTGCACGCGACGACGTACATTTGGTTTTCGATCGCCCGCGCCTGAAGCAGCGTCCGCCAGTGGTGAAGCCGCGGATGCGGCCATTCGGCGGGAACGAACAGCACCTTCGCGCCGTCCAGCGCAAGCTTCCGGGCAAGCTCGGGAAACCGGATGTCGTAGCAGATCATGGCGCCCGCATCCGTTCCTTCCAATGAGAAGCGTCCGATCCGGTCGCCCGCTTGCAGATGCAGATGTTCGTCCATCAGTTGAAACAGATGGATTTTCGAGTATTCCGCCGTCAACCGGCCGCCGCGGTCAAAAACGTACAGCGTGTTGGTGACGCGATCCGGCTTCTCCTGCCCGCCGGCGCGGAGATTGGCGATCGATCCGGCGATCACATGGATGCCGTGACGGCGGCAAAAGCCGGACACGAACGCTTGGGTGCGCGCCCCTTCGGGATCGGCAAGCTCGCCGATCCGGTCGAGCGCGTAGCCGGTATTCCACATTTCCGGCACAAGGATGACATCCGGCTTCGGCGCAGCCGCCGCCGCTTTCTCAAGCATACGCTCCAGCCGTTCGAAGTTGGCGTCGGGAACCCCCGCTTCAATATGCATTTGAATAAGCGCAAGGCGCAGTCGGTTGCTCATGGCTTCAAATCTCCTTCAACTACCGTCGTTAGCAATCCCGTCCCCATCGTAACGCATTTCCGAGCGCGGCGGCAAGCCGGGCTATCCCCTCTTTTCCGATTGCCCTAACTCCTTCCCATGTGCTACAGTTGCCATATCCATGTTTGATTCAGGTTGGAGTGTGAACGAGATCCCATGGCAAAAACGATCCATCCGGCGCAGCGCCTTCAGGAGCTGCCGAAGCAATTTTTCGCCGCGCTTGTCGCCAAGGCGAACGCGCGCGCCGCTACGGGCCGCGACGTGCTCAATTTCGGCCAGGGCAATCCCGACTTGCCGACGCCCCCCCATATCGTCGAGTCGCTCAAGCAGGCGGCCGACAATCCTCTGTATCATAAGTACCCGCCGTTTCGCGGCTTCGCCTTTCTGAAGGAAGCCGTCGCCCGCCGGTACAAGGAGGATTACGGCGTCGAGCTCGATCCCGAAACGGAGGTGGCGGTGCTGTTCGGGGGCAAAACCGGGCTGATCGAGATCAGCCAATGCCTGCTCAACCCCGGCGACGTCGCGCTCGTCCCCGATCCCGGTTATCCCGATTACTGGTCCGGCATCGTTCTCGCGGGCGGCGTCATGGCGTTCATGCCGCTGCTGGAACAAAACGGCTTCCTGCCCGATTACGAAGCGATACCGGAGGAAGCGCTGAAGAAAGCCAAGCTGATGTTTCTGAACTACCCGAACAATCCGACGTCCGCCACGGCGACGCGGGCCTACTACGAGGAGACGGTTCGTTTTGCGGAGAAGCACGGCATCGTGGTCGCCAGCGACTTCGCCTACGGCGCGATCGGATTCGACGGCAAGCGGCCGTTAAGCTTTCTTGAGACGCCGGGAGCCAAAGAGGTCGGCATCGAATTTTACACGCTGTCCAAAACGTACAACATGGCCGGCTGGAGAGTCGGCTTCGCTCTCGGCAACCGCAACGTGATCGAAATGATCAACCTCATTCAGGATCACTATTACTGCAGCCTGTTCGGCGGCATTCAGGAAGCCGCGGCGGCGGCGCTGAACGGACCGCAGGACTGCGTCGCCTCGCTTGTGCGCACCTATGAGAACAGGCGCAACGCGCTGTACGGCGCGCTTGCCGACATCGGCTGGCACGCGCCCAAGCCGGCCGGTTCCTTTTTCTGCTGGCTGCCGGTTCCCGAAGGCCATACGTCCGTCTCCTTCGCCGACTTGCTCCTGGAAGAAGCCGATGTCGTCGTCGCGCCCGGCGTCGGCTTCGGTTCGCATGGCGAAGGGTACGTCCGGCTGGGGCTGCTGGCTCCCGAGGAGCGGCTGATCGAAGCGGCCGAGCGGATCGGAAGGCTGGGGCTGTTCCGCTGACCGTTCCTTTACAACCGAAGCCGCGCATGCTATGCTTAAACTATATATGAGCCGCTTAAGAAAGCGGCGCGGATCGGAAAACGCGATGAAGGGAAACGAAGCGGACAAAGGCATGTCCAGAGAGCGAATTCGGAAGCTGCGAGAATTTGCCTTGCCTCCGCCTCCCCCACCCCGGAGCGGCCGGCGACGAGCCGGACAGTTCCCCCTGTTACGGGGAATCCAAGCGGATGCCGCAAACGCGATAAGCTTCAGCGCTTTCGGCATCAATAAAGGTGGTACCGCGGAAGGCAACTTTCGTCCTTTGTTTCAGGGCGAAAGTTTTTTTGTTTTCTTCATGCGCGGCACCGATCCGCCGCGTTTGCGTCACTATCGCGATATTTGTGCTACTTCATGCAACGAAAGGACTGTGTATCCCATGGCGCAACGGATCGTCGTCAAGATCGGCAGCAGCTCGCTGGCGTCGAGCGAAGGCGGGCTGAACGGCGACCGCGTCCGCTTCTATGCCGACGAACTGGCTTCGCTTCACAAGGCGGGCGCGGAAGTGTTGCTCGTCACCTCGGGAGCGGTTGCCGCCGGCTTCAAGCCGATCGGCTACGCCTCCCGTCCGAAGCTCATGCACGAAAAGCAAGCGGCGGCGGCTGTCGGACAGGCGCTGCTCATGAGGGCGTACCAGGAGGCGTTCGAGGCGCACCGCATCACCGCAGCGCAAATATTGCTCACCCGTCCCGACTTCGCCAGCCGCTCCCGCTCCCAGCATGCGCATCGCACCATCGAGGAGCTGCTCCGGCAGCGGGTCATACCGATCATCAACGAAAACGACACGGTGGCGGTCGACGAGCTGAAATTCGGGGAAAACGATTCCCTTTCCGCGCTGGTCGCCAACCTGGTCAAAGCCAACGGCCTTTATATATTGACGGACATCGAGGGGCTCTACACCGCGGACCCGCGCAAGGACCCGAACGCGCAGCGCATCGACCGAGTCGAGGTCATCTCCGAGGAACTGTACAAAATCGCCGGAGGCGCCGGCTCTGCCGTCGGCACCGGGGGAATGCGCTCCAAGATCGAAGCGGCGCGCATCGCGATGGGGGGCGGCGTGTCGACCTTCATCGGACGGGTTGCCGAGCCTGGCGATCTGGCCGCGGCGGTCGCAGGCCAAGGACGCGGCACTTACTTCGCCGGCTCCCTGCATTCGCTGCCCGCGAAAAAACAGTGGATCGGGTTTCTGTCCGTTCCGCAAGGGCGCGTGATCGTGGACGAAGGCGCCGAAGCGGCCCTGCTGACCAAGGGGCGCAGCCTGCTCCCCGCCGGCGTCATCCGCGCCGAAGGCGACTTTCACCCCGGGGACGTCGTCGAGGTCGCGAACGCGAACGGACGGACGCTCGGACGCGGCGTGTCCAACTACGCCTCGTGGCAGCTCACCGCCGTCGCCGGACTGTCCAGCAAGGAAGCGCAGCGGCGCGTCGACGTGCCGCGCATCGAAGTGATCCACCGGGACGAATGGGTTGAAACTTACGTGCAGCAATCGCAATAAGGAATTCATAGCTAGGAGGCGATACGACATGAGTGAAGTCAAAACCAAAGCGAAGCTGGCCCGGGAAGCCGCGGCCGTGCTCAACAAGCTGACCACCAAGCAGAAAAACGACGCGCTGCTGCGCATGGCCGATGCGCTCATTGCGCGAGAGGCGGACATTATCGCCGCGAACGGCGAAGATTTGGAGCGCGGCCGCGCTAACGGCACCACCAGCGCCATGCTCGATCGGCTGAAGCTGACCAAGGAGCGGATTGCGGATATCGCGCAAGGGCTGCGCGAAGTCGCGGCCCTGCCCGACCCGGTCGGCGACGTGCTGGAGACGATCGAGCGGCCCAACGGGCTGCATATCGAGAAAATCCGCGTGCCGATCGGCGTGATCGGCATGATTTACGAGTCACGGCCCAACGTGACGGTCGACGCCGCCGGCCTGTGCCTGAAGACGGGCAACGCCGTCGTGCTGCGCGGAGGCTCGGCCGCCATTTCCTCCAACCGGATCATCGTGGAGACGCTGAAACAGGCGCTGGCCGGCACGGACGTCCCTCCCGACGCGTTGCAGTTGATCGAGGATACGGACCGCTCCTCCGTCGACGAGATGCTGAAGCTCAACGGCTTGCTGGACGTCGTCATCCCCCGCGGCGGCGCGTCGCTCATCCAAAACGTCGTGCAAAACGCGACCGTGCCGGTCATCGAGACGGGCGCGGGCATTTGCCATACTTACATCGACGCGAGCGCTAACGCCGAGATGGCCGAAGCGATTGCGCTCAACGCCAAAGTCCAGCGCCCATCGGTGTGCAATTCGATGGAAACGCTGCTCGTGCACGCCGAATTCGCCGAGCGCGGCTTGCCGGCTCTGGCCGAACGCTTCCGCGACAGCGGCGTCGAGCTTCGGGGCTGCGAGCGCGTCCGCAAGCTGGTCCCGTGGGCGAACGCCGCCACCGAGCAAGATTTCGCCACGGAATACAACGATTACATTCTCAACGTCAAAATCGTCGACACTTTGGACGAAGCGCTGGACCATATCCGCCGGTTCGGCACGAAGCACTCGGAGTGCATCGTGACGGAAACGAAAGAGCATGCCGAACGGTTCCTGCAGGAGGTGGACGCCGCCGCCGTTTACCATAATGCTTCCACCCGTTTCACCGACGGATTCGAATTCGGCTTCGGCGCCGAAATCGGCATCAGCACGCAAAAGCTGCACGCCCGCGGCCCGATGGGCCTGCCTGCGCTCACCTCCACGAAATACAAAGTGACCGGCAGCGGCCAGGTGCGCCAATAACCGGCGTTGGATAGGAGTGTAAAAAACATGACAAACCAAACGAATTCGTCCCCTCTCGGGAACGTTGGCATCTGTTTTTACGGCGCCGGTTCGATGGCGGAAGCCATTATCCGCGGATTGACGGCGACAGGCGCCGCATCCCCGGACCGCATCGTCGTCCTGAACCGCCAGAACGCCGCAAGGCTGGAGGAGCTTCGCCGGCTGTACCGGGTCGTGCCGGCCGCCGGCGAAGACGCAAAGGCGAAAGCTTTGGCGGAAAGCGACGTCATCGTACTCTGCATGAAGCCGAAAGACGCCGCCGAAGCGTTGCTTAAGCTGAAGTCCCATCTTCGCGGCGATCAGCTCCTCATCTCGGTCGTCGCCGGCCTGTCGATCCGCACGATGGAGCAGCTGCTCGGCAGACCCCACCCTATCGTCCGCACGATGCCGAATACGTCGAGTACGATCGGCCTCGGCGCGACCGGGCTCAGCTTTTCCGCTGCCGTTACCGACGCCGGCCGCGAGCTGGCGCTGGCGATGTTCGAGGCCGTCGGCATGACGGCGGTCGTCCGCGAGGAGCTGATGGAGGCGGTCACCGCCGTCTCCGGCAGCGGCCCTGCCTACATCTATTACATGATGGAGGCGATGATTGCGGCGGGCGTCGCGCAGGGTCTTACGCCGGAAACGGCGCGCGCGCTCACCGTGCAGACGGTTCGCGGCGCCGCCGAAATGGTGCACCGCACGGGAGAAGCGCCCTCCGAGCTGCGCCGCAAGGTGACGTCGCCGAACGGCACGACGCACGCTGCGATCGAAACGATGGACCGGCTCGGCTTCGGCGAGACCGTCCGCCGGGCGATGGACCGCTGCGCGGCGAGAGCCGCGGAGCTGGGCGAAGCGATTGCAAGCGAAGCGCTCAAGCGCATGTGACGTACCCAAGATTTCCAGAAAGCGGGGAGTTGTGATGAGCAACAACGCATACACGACGGCTACCTATCGTCTGTTTGACGACAAAGCCGATTTCGCCAAAAAAGCCGAAGGCATCGCCGTTGGCCTTACCGTCGGCAGCTGGACCGACTTGCCGGAGGTAACCAAACGGAACATGGAAAAGCACCTCGGCAAAGTCGTGTCGATCAAGGCGCACGAGCCGGAAGGCGCCGCGCCCGGCGAGCGTTACGCCGACATTACGATCGCCTATCCGGATATCAATTTCAGCCGCGACCTTCCGGCGCTGCTGGTGACCGTGTTCGGCAAGCTGTCGATGGACGGCCGCATCAAGCTGCTCGATATCGCGCCGTCGGACAAGTTCCTCGAGGCGTTCCCCGGACCGAAGTTCGGCATCGAAGGCGTGCGCGCCGCCCTCGGCGTTCATGACCGGCCGCTTCTGATGAGCATCTTCAAATCCGTCATCGGCTATGATCTGGCGAATTTGCGCGAGCAGTTTCTGCAGCAGGCGCTGGGCGGAGTCGATCTGATCAAGGACGACGAAATTCTGTTCGAAAACCCGCTGACCCCGCTCGAGCGCCGGGTCGAAACGTGCATCGAAGCAGCCAGGGAAGCCGAACAAACTACCGGCCAAAAGCTGATCTATTTCACCAACCTGACGGGACCGACATCGCAGCTTCGCGCCAACGCCCTAAAGGCGATCAACGCCGGCGCGAACGGTCTGCTCTTCAACGTGCTCGCTTACGGCTTCGACGCGCTCGCCGAGCTCGCAGCCGACCCCGCGATCAACGTGCCGATCGCCGCGCATCCCGCGATGGCCGGCGCCTTCTATCCTTCGCCGCATCACGGCATTGCCGCCCCGCTGCTGCTCGGCAAGCTGACGCGGATCGCAGGCGCCGATCTGTCGCTCTTTCCGTCCCCGTACGGCTCCGTCGTCATGCCGAAGGAGGAAAATCTGGCGGTGCAGGCCGCGCTTGTCGACCCGGCTCTGCCGATGAAGTCCGCCTTCCCGGTGCCGTCGGCCGGCATCCATCCGGGACTGGTGCCGCTGATCGTCCGGGATTTCGGGCAGGACGTCGTCGTCAACGCGGGCGGCGGCGTTCACGGCCATCCGCAAGGCGCCGCAGCCGGCGGCAGAGCGTTCCGTCAAGCCATCGACGCGGTATCCGCCGGCGTCGACCTGGAAACGTACGCGGCGGAGCATGAAGAACTGAAGATCGCGATCGAGCGTTGGGGGGTCCGCAAGGCATGAGCGAATGGGGCCATCGTCCTCCCGTCCTCTTTTGCGATTTTGACGGCACCATCACCATGAGCGACAACATCGTCGCCATTATGAAGCATTTCGACCCGCCGGGATGGGAGCCGATCGTCCGGGATATCGTCGACGAACGGAAAACCGTGCGCCAAGGAGTCGGCGAGCTGTTCGCCCTGCTGCCCTCCTCGATGCGGGAAGAAATTACGCGATTCGTGCTCGAGCAAGCGGCCATCCGCCCCGGCTTTCCCGAGCTGCTCGACTGGTGCAAGCGCAACGGCGTCGAATTTTTCGTCACCAGCGGCGGCATCGACTTCTTCGTCTATCCGCTGCTCGCGCCGTTCGACATTCCGCGCGACCACATCTTCTGCAACGGCAGCGACTTCAGCGGCGAGCGGATCCGCATTACCTGGCCCTACCCGTGCGACCATGAATGCGACAATTACGGCGGCTGCGGCATGTGCAAGACGACGATCATCCGCCGTTATCCCAAAGAGCGGTACCGCCGCATCCTGATCGGCGACAGCGTGACGGATTTTCCCGGCGCGCGGCTTGCCGACCTGGTCTTCTCACGCTCGCACTTGACGGAAAAATGCCGCGAGCTGGGCCTGGCGCACATCCCGTTTGAGACGTTTCACGATATTGTAGCCAAATTGGAACAAGGAGAATGGAAACCATGAGCGAAGCATCCAAGCAGCCGATTTACTTGGAGGACAAGCAGCGCGTCTTCCGCGAGCTGGCCGCCGTGAAGGCCGATTTCGCGGCCCGCGGCTGGTTCCCGGGCACAAGCGGCAACCTGTCCATGCGCATCGGGGACTACGCGCCCGATCAATTTACGTTCGCCGTCACGTCCAGCGGCAAAGACAAGGCCGCTTCGACGCCGGAGGACTTCCTGATCGTCGACCAGACGGGCAAGCCCTGCGAGCCGACCCGGCTCAAGCCGTCCGCGGAAACGCTGATCCACTGCGAAATTTACCGGTTGACCGGCGCGGGCGCCATTTTCCATATCCATTCCGTCTACAACAACCTGGTCTCCGAGCTGTTCTGGGAGCGCCGCGCCGTGCCGGTCGAAGGCGTCGAACTGATCAAGGCGTTCAATATTTGGGACGAGGAAGCGGTCATCGACGTCCCGATCGTCTCCAACTTCGCCGACATCCCGCGCATCGTGCCGGAAGTTACCGAGCGGCTTAATCCGCGGATTCCGGGCATTTTGCTGCGCAAGCACGGCATTTACGCCTGGGGCCGCGACGCCTTCGAGGCGAAGAAGCATCTCGAGGCGTTCGAGTTTCTGTTCGAGTACGTGTATCGGCTGCAGCTCGTGCGCGGACGGTAATTGGGTAACCAAAACAAAACAAAGGGCAGGACCCAAAGCGTTTGCGCGTCTTTGGGGTCCTGCCCTTTTTTAGCCGCCAGCGGGATCAGGTGCCGGTATGGCCGAATCCGCCTTCCCCGCGGACCGTTTCGGACAGTTCGGCCACCTCTTCGATCCTAACCTGCGGAACGACTTGAAACACCATCTGCGCGATCCGCTCGCCGCGGCGGATCGTAAACGGCTCCCGGCCGTGATTGATCAGCAGCACCTTCACCTCGCCGCGGTAATCGGCGTCGATCGTGCCGGGCGAATTAAGGCACGTGATGCCGTGCTTATAGGCAAGGCCGCTGCGGGGGCGGATTTGCGCCTCCAGCTCGCGCGGCATCGCCATGGCGAAGCCCGTCGGAATCAGCGCCCGCTCTCCGGGCGCCAGCGTGACCGGCTCCGCTACGGCCGCGTGAAGATCGAATCCCGCCGCCCATTCGGACATTTTTTGCGGCAAGGGGATATCTTCATTCCCCGGCAACCGTTTCAACTGTATTGGATACAACAAACTCCCTCCCGATTCCTGCGAGCGCCTTCTCCTGCCCACCGACCAATGCGATCGAACAAGGTTGGGCCATGATTTTCCGCAGCATGCCGTTGACGTCTTCCATCGTCACCGCATCGATTTTTTCCAGCATTTCATCGAGCGTGAAATATTTCCCCAGCATCAGCTCGTTTTTGCCGATCCGGTTCATCAGGCTGCTGGTGCTTTCCAGACTCAAAATCAAATTGCCTTTAAGCTGCTCTTTCCCCCGGGCCACCTCGGCTTCGGTCAGTCCCTTGTCCTTCAATTCCTGCAGGATCTCCATCGTCAAGTCGTAGACGTCCTTCGTCTGCTTGGGCGCGGTCCCCGCATAGACGGTCAGCAAGCCGCTGTCCGAATAAGAGGTATGATAGGAATAGACCGAGTAGGCGAGTCCGCGTTTCTCCCGGATTTCCTGGAACAGCCTGGAGCTCATCCCGCCGCCGATCGTATTGTTGAGCAAAATCATGGCGTAAAGCTTCGGATCGTCGATGGCGCAGCCGGGAAACGACAGGCACAGGTGATTTTGCTCCGTCTTCTTCTTGTGGAACAGCGCGTCGGAACGGAAAACCGGCGCCTGCAGCACCGGGTCTTCGCCCCTCACGGCAAAATGTCCGAAATGCTTCTCCAGAAGCTCCAGCACTTCTTCCCCGACGTTGCCGGCCAGGCTGATCACCGTGTTCTCGACCCGGTAGCGCTCGGCCATATAGCGGCGAAGGTCGGCCGCCCCCATCGCGTTCAGCCGTTCGGCCGTTCCCAAAATCGAGTAGGCAAGCGGATGGTCGCCGAAGGACGCGCGCGACGCCAGGTCGTGCACCGTATCGTCCGGCGTATCCTCGTACATCGAGATTTCCTCGAGAATGACGTTTTTCTCCTTGGCAAGCTCGTCGTCCGCGAACTTCGATTCGAAAAACATATCCGCCAGCACGTCGACCGCGATCGGCAAATGCTGGTCGAGCACCTTGGCGTAATAGCACGTATACTCCTTCGAAGTAAAGGCGTTGACATTGCCTCCGATCCCGTCGAACAGATCCGCGATCTCCCGGGCGGAATGCCGGTCCGTGCCTTTGAACAGCATATGTTCGATAAAATGGGAGATCCCGTTGTTGTCCGGCGTCTCGTTGCGGGAACCGGTTCTGACCCATATTCCGAAAGCGACGGAACGGCTGGTCGGAATCGATTCGATCATGACGCGCAGACCGTTTTTCAGCTGATATTTGTTCACCCATTCTCCCCCTATAGATCAGTAGTAACACTATATCAAATATCGACACGCGTCTCAACCGCCGGCCAGCCGGCAAGCGCCGATCCTCTTTAAGGCTTCCGGCGCTCCACTCTGGCGGAAGACAGCGTATCCGAGACGGTCCCGGGTTCCAGCCCTTTGGCCCGAACGGCGCGGATGATGCCCTTAAGCGCCTGCTCCGTCGTCGCGGTCGGGTGCATCAGGATAAGCGTGCCGGGCTCCGCCCTGGCGGCCACCTTGGCGACGACGCTGTCCGGCGGAGGGCTTTTCCAGTCGATCGTATCCAACGTCCACAGCACCGTTCTCAGCCCAAGCTCGGAAGCGACCCGGACGGTCAGCCCGTTGTAATCGCCGGACGGCGGCGCAAACCATTTGTTTTTCACGCCGAGCCTGTCCTTGAGCAGCGCCTCGGTCCTGGCGATTTCGCTGCGCTGGCGCGCTTCGCCAAGCGCGCTCATTTTCGGGTGGGTATACGCGTGATTGGAAGCCTCGTGGCCCTCTTTGACGATGCCCTTCGCCGTTTCGAGATGCTTGCTGAGCCAGGACCCGTCGAAAAAAAAGGTCGCTTTCGTTTTTTCGTCCCGCAGCGTGTTCAAAATCGACGGCAAATATTCATCGCCCCAAGCGACGTTGATCATTAGCCCGACCATCGGTTTGTTCGGATTGCCGCGGTACACCGGCGCCGGCTCAAGCTCGTCGAGCTGAACGGCGGGCGCCACTTCGCGGAATACCCAGGGAAAGTCCTGCGGATTGCCGCCGGGCTTTAACCCCATCGCCTTCGCCTGGGCAATCGTGGCGCCGATATCGACTTCGCGCCCGTTGTAACCGGGGATCGCTTTCCACACCCGGTCGATGACCGCATCCACCGGCGGCTCGCGGAGCTTTGAAGCTTCGGTCCGAATCCATTCCTCCAGCTGCCGCTGATCGGACGCCCCGAACTCATCAAAGGCGATGGAGGCGGAACGCTCGTTTTTCACGGCTTGTACATAATCGCCGATCGGGCTGTAGCGCCCGGCGGCGAGAACGGCGGCCAGACATGCCAGCATCGCCGCCAGGCGAAACGGCGACGTCGTTCGCATCGGTCATCCCTCCTCGTGTGCACGCCAGCGGCGTTCGTTCCGGACAACCCGTGCGCGGCAGCGAGTCGCCTCGCCTCCATCCTATGCCCTTTTCGTCCCGATTATGTACAAGGCTCTTCAAAGCGGCTTCCGCTTCCCGGACATGAAAAAAGAGACTGACAGGATCGGTCTCTTTTCAGCAATATGGAGTTGGATCATTTGGCCGGCACTTTTTGCGCGTTCAGCAGCACTTTGCGCGACAGGTTGATGCGTCCCATCGAATCGATTTCCGTCACCTTCACGTCGATGCGGTCGCCGATCGACACGACGTCCTCCACCTTCGCGACCCGCTCGTTCGCAAGCTGGGAAATGTGAACCAGTCCGTCCTTGCCAGGCAAAATTTCAACGAAGGCGCCGAATTTTTCGATGCGCTTGACCGTACCGGTGTAGACTTCCCCGACGACGACCTCCCGCACGATGCCTTCGATGATTTGGCGCGCTTTCTCGTTCGCGGCGGTATCGGCGGAAGCGATGTACACCGTGCCGTCCTGCTCGATGTCGATCTTGACGCCGGTATCTTCGATGATCTTGTTGATGATCTTGCCGCCGGAACCGATGACGTCGCGGATTTTGTCCGGATGAATCTTCATCGTGACGATCTTCGGCGCGTAAGGGCTCAGCTCTTTGCGCGGCTTGTCGATGATTTCCAGCATCTTGCCGAGAATGAACAAGCGGCCTTCCTTCGCCTGCTCGAGCGCCTGCGTCAGGATGGGGCGGTCGATGCCGTCGATCTTGATGTCCATTTGAATCGCCGTGACGCCTTTGGCGGTTCCCGCCACTTTGAAGTCCATGTCGCCCAGATGGTCTTCCATTCCCTGGATATCGGTCAAAATCGAGAATTGGTCGCCGTCCTTGATCAGCCCCATGGCGACGCCCGCGACCGGAGCCTTGATCGGCACGCCCGCATCCATCATCGCCAGCGTGCTGGCGCAAATGCTGGCCTGCGACGTGGAGCCGTTCGATTCCAGCACCTCGGAGACGAGGCGGATCGTATACGGGAACTCGGATTCGTCCGGGATCACCTTCAGCAGCGCGCGTTCGCCCAGCGCGCCGTGGCCGATTTCGCGTCTGCCCGGCGCCCGCAGCGGACGGGCTTCCCCGACCGAGAACGGCGGGAAGTTGTAATGGTGCATAAACCGCTTCGACTCTTCCAGGTCGATGCCGTCGAGAATTTGCACATCGCCGAGCGGTCCGAGCGTGCAGACGCTGAGCGCTTGCGTTTGGCCGCGCGTAAACAGCCCGGAGCCGTGCGTGCGCGGCAAGATGCCCACTTCGCCGGAAATCGGGCGGATTTCGTTCAGCTTGCGGCCGTCCGGACGGATCTTTTCATGCGTAATGAGCCGGCGGACTTCTTTTTTCACGATATCGTAGAGCACTTCTTTGACATCGGAAAGCTTCTCGGGGGTTTCCGCATAGACGGTTTCGAAATGCTCGACCGTCTCGGCGTTGATCGCGTCGATCGCTTCCTGCCGCGCATGCTTCTCCGGAATGCGCACCGCCTCGACGAGACGTTCCTTCGCGTAAGCGTTGACTTCGGCTTCTACGGCCGGATCGACCGTGTGCAGAACCACTTCCATCTTCGGCTGGCCGGCTACCGCTTGCAACTGCTCGATCGTATCGACGATCCGCTTGATTTCCTCGTGACCGAACATGATCGCTTCGAGCATATCCGCTTCCGGCACTTCGTCGGCTTCCGCCTCGACCATCATGATCGCATCCCGCGTGCCCGCGACGACAACGTACATATCGCTTTTTTCTTCCTGGGCGACCGTCGGATTGATGACGAATTCTCCGTCCACCCTGCCGACGATCACGCCGCCGATCGGTCCGTTGAACGGAACGTTCGAAATGGACAGCGCCGCCGACGTGCCGATCATCGCGGCGATTTCCGGCGAGCAGTCCTGGTCGACGCTCATGACGAGATTGACGATTTGCACGTCGTTGCGGAAGCCTTCCGGAAACAGCGGCCGAATCGGGCGGTCCGTCAGACGGCTCGCCAAAATCGCCTTTTCGCTCGGGCGCCCTTCCCGCTTGATAAAGCCTCCCGGAATTTTGCCGACGGCGTAAAGCCGTTCTTCATAGTTGACCGTCAACGGGAAAAAATCGAGATCTTTCGGTTCGGACGATGCCGTAACCGTAGACAGGACGACCGTTTCGCCGTAACGGACGAAAACGGCGCCGTTCGCTTGCTTGGCCAGGCGCCCGGTTTCCAAAACGAGCGGACGGCCGGCCAACAGCATTTCAACACGATGTTCCAAGCATATCCCTCCTCTAATCGGACGTATGTATTTTCGACACACTTTCCAGTATCTCCTGCCGGAACCATCTTAGAACCGCACAAAAAAGTCCGGTCCCGCCCATCGCGCGGATGCGCTTTGCCGCCGGGGAGCCTAAAAGCGGGCCCTCTATCGTCAACGAAAAAGCAACCCGGTGCCCGTCGGGATCGTTCCCGTGCGACACGACAGGTTGCTTCTTGCGTTATCGCAAAATTAGCGGCGCAGGCCGAGCTTTGCGATCAGTTCGCTGTAGCGGTTAACATCCTTCTTCTTCAGGTAGGCCAGCAGCTTGCGGCGTTGGCCGACCATCTTGAGCAGACCGCGGCGGGAGTGATGATCCTTCTTGTGCTCCCGGAAGTGCTCCGTCAAGTTGTTGATGTTCTCCGTCAGGATAGCAATTTGGACCTCCGGGCTGCCGGTGTCCGTCGGGTGCGTCTTGAATTGCTCGATCAGTTCTTGTTTGCGTTCTTGCGTCAGTGCCATCCTCGTTCACCTCCTTGTTCGAATCGCCGTTGGCCTAGCGGTCGCCGGTGAGAGCGAACGGCCAAGCCAAGGTTCCCAATGTGCGGCAGCTTGTACCGCAGCCGCGCAAACGGTGTGCGCAACACGTATTAGTATACCATACGAAGATTGCGGGATACAATGCCGGCATTCAAATTTGATCGGCCGAACCGCTTACGGCAGCCGGGCCAAAATCGCGCGCGCATCCGCCGCGTCCTGCTTGATCTGGGCGGCAAGCTCGTCGAGGGACGCGAATTTTCGCTCCGGGCGGATGTATTTGTGGAACCGCACCGTCAGCCGGCTTCCGTACAGATCCCCGTCGAAATCGAACAGATGCGCCTCCAGCTTCGTTTCTCCGCCCGGCTCGTCGACGGTCGGCCGGACACCGACATTGATGACGCCGCCGTACGTTTCGGCTCCGCGGACAGCCGTAATTGCGTAAACGCCGTGACGGGGAATGACGTACCGCTCCTCCGCCGACAGGTTGGCCGTCGGAAAGCCGATCAGCCGGCCGCGGGCCTGGCCGTGAATGACCGTTCCGGCCACTTCGTACGGGCGTCCGAGCAGCAGCGCCGCCTGCTCGCAATCTCCTTGGGCCAGCAGATCGCGAATGCGGGTGCTGCTCACCTTCATCCCGTCCAAATAGACGGGCTCGATCACCCTGACGTCGATCGCTCCGCCGGCATATTCGCGCAGCGAGGAAGGATCGCCCTGCCCGCGGTGGCCGAACCGGAAGTCGAATCCGACGACGACGGACCGGACGCGAAGCGGCGCCAGCAGCCGCTTGACGAACTGCTCCGCCGAAACCTGCGAGAAGCCGATGTCGAACGACACGACATAGGCCACTTCGATGCCCAGCTCGGCAAACCGCTCCAGCTTTCGTTCCAGCGGCGTCAGCGTCGTGTGGTACGCATCCTTTCCCAAAACGACGCGGGGATGCGGATCGAAGGTCAGCACCGCCGCGCGCTGCCCTTGCTGCCCGGCCAGCCGGACAGCCGTCTTGATCACTTCGGAATGGCCGAGATGAACGCCGTCGAAAAAGCCGATCGCCAGCGCCGCGCCTTCCGGCTTGGCCGCATGTTCCGGAATATTGAAAGATTGCGCCAAAGACGAATAAGAAATGTCGAAACGTTCCACTTGCTGTCCTCCTGCCTTTTCCGACTACCGGTCCGTCCGCCCGTCCCCGTCCGAAGGATGAAACACCTTGACGGGGCGAAGCTCGCCGCGGCCGATATCGGCCTCGAACAACCCGAGAAAAACGCCGTCCTGGCGGTATAGCCGCCATAAGCCCGGCTGCTTCGGCTCCGGGTTCAGCGCTTTTTTCGGAATGGCCCGTCCCTGCAACGCGCGCGCCGATTCGGCGGCCGGCGCCGCCGCGTGCGGAATGAACCCGAGCAGCCGGTCCGCCGGAACCAGCTTGTCCGCCAGTTTGCCTTGCTGCTTGAGCTCGCCGATTTGTTCGAGCGTCAGGCAATCGGCCTCCGTAAGGCCGGCGCTCTCCACCCGCTTCAGGTCGGCCATTACGGCCGGCACCCCGAGCTTCCGGCCGATGTCCACGCACAGCGTGCGGATGTACGTTCCCTTGGAGCAGCGGACGGAAAAGCGGACTTCCGGATGCGGGCCCGCCGCGTTCATCTGCAGCACGTCGATGCTGTGGATCGTGACGGTTCTGGGCTTGCGTTCGACCGTCACGCCTTGGCGGGCAAGCTCGTATAGCCGTTTGCCCCCCACCTTCACGGCGGATACCATCGGCGGGATCTGCTCGATATCGCCGACAAACGAGCCGATAGCGCGCGCGATCTCCTCTTCCGTCAGATGATGGACTTCCATCCGTTCGACGACTTGCCCGCCCGCATCCTCCGTATCGGTCGCGATGCCGAAGCGGAGGGTCGCTTCGTAGGCTTTCGGCGTCTCCTGCAAATATTCCACCAGACGCGTCGCCCGGCCGATGCAGATCGGAAGCACGCCCGTCACGGCCGGATCCAGCGTCCCCGTGTGGCCGATGCGGCGGACGCCGATCAGGCGCCTGGCCTTGGCGACCACATCGTGGGACGTCCAGCCGGCCGGCTTCCAAACGCCGAGCACGCCTTCCAAGGCTGAGTTTCCGTTCATGTCGGTCCCGCCTCCAAAGCCGCTCTTACGGCGCCGACCACCCGTTCGATCGCCTCCGGCAGCGCCGACGCGATCCGGCAGCCGGAAGCGCGGACATGGCCTCCCCCGCCGAATTGCTGCGCGACCGAAGCGACGTTGACATTGCCGGCCGAGCGCAGGCTGACCTTCACCGCATCGCTTCCCATCTGCTTGAAGAGCAGCCCCACCTCGACGCCTTCGATGTTGCGCGGATAATTGACCAGCCCCTCCAAATCCTCGTTCGTGGCGCCGGTTTCGCGCAGATCCTCGGAGGTGACCCACAGCCAGCCGATTCGTCCGTCGTCGCTGAAGGACAGCCTGGACAGCGCCCGCTTGGTCATCTGGATCTGGCCCATCGTCATCCGCTCGAGCAGCCGTTCCGCCAGTCCCGGACCGTCCGCCCCGGCGGCAAGCAGTTCGGAGGCGATCGCCATCACCCGCGGCGTCGTATTGGCGTAGCGGAAGCCTCCCGTATCGGTCATCAGTCCGGTGTAGACGGCGTTCGCGATGTCGGCGTCAAGCTCCGCTCCCAACGTCTTCAGCAGCCCAAACAGGATTTCCGCCGTCGCGGCGGCTTCAAAATCGAGCAGTTGAACCGTTCCGAAGCCGTCGTTGGTCGGATGGTGATCGATGTTGAGCAGCTCCGCGTCCTCCGCAAACCATTGCCGCGCGGCGCCGACACGGTCGAAATCCGCGCAGTCGACGGCGATCACGTGCTTGAACGGCCGCATGGGCCCGCCGCTTGCGGCGGTGACGATGTCGGAGAAGCCCCAAAGATAAGACAGCCGCGAAGGAAGCGGACCCTCGTTATACAGCGTGAACGACTTGCCCAGGCGGTTCAGCAGCCAACCGACGGCGACCGTCGAGCTGATCGCGTCCCCGTCCGGCTGGACGTGCGAGACGACGAGAAAATCGTCCCGCTCGCGCAGAAACCGCGCGGCCGCTTCCCATTGTTCCGGCCGCCTCATTCGTCCCCGCTCTCCCGGTTAATCTTCTGCAGCAGCGCTTCGATGCGGCTGCCGTATTCGATCGAATGGTCGAAGCGGAACTCGATTTCGGGCGTGTGCCGAAGGCGGATCCTCCGCCCGAGCTCGCTGCGGAGGAAGCCCTTCGCTTTGCCGAGCGCGTTCAGCGACGCTTCCTTCTGCTCCTCGTTGCCGAGAATGCTTAAATAAATCCGGGCCAAGGACAAATCGTTCGTCACATCCACCCCGGTCACGGTAATGAATCCGATGCGCGGATCCTTCAGTTCCATTTGAATCAAGGTACTGATTTCTTTTTTGATTTCTTCGCCGACGCGTCCGACTCGGAATTTGGCCATGCATATTCACCCCATTCTGTCTAGCAAATCTTAAGGCTCGACAGATTCCATGACGAACGCTTCGATGATGTCGCCGATTTGAATGTCGTTGAATTTCTCCAGCGTCATCCCGCATTCGTAGCCTTCCGTAACCTCTCTGACGTCGTCCTTATACCGCTTGAGCGTTTCGATCTTGCCTTCGTAGACCACGATGCCGTCGCGCACGAGTCTGGCCTCGGCCGAGCGGGTCACCTTGCCGTCGGTCACCATGCAGCCCGCGATCGTGCCCACTTTGCTGACCTTGAACGTCTCGCGGACTTCGGCATGCCCGATGACCTTCTCTTTGAAGACCGGATCCAGCATGCCCTTCATCGCCTGTTCGATCTCTTCGATCACTTTGTAAATGACGCGGTGCAGGCGGATGTCGACCTTCTCCTGCTCGGCCATCGCGGCCGCCCGCGGCTCGGGACGCACGTTGAAGCCGACGACGATGGCCGAAGAAGCGACGGCGAGCGTAATATCCGACTCGGTGATGGCGCCGACGCCGGCGTGGATCGTCTTGACGCGCACGCCCTCGACATCGATTTTTTCCAGGGAGCCTTTGAGCGCCTCAAGCGAGCCTTGCACGTCCGCTTTCAGGATGACGTTGAGGTCTTTGATTTCGCCTTCCTTGATCTTGTTGAACAAATCGTCCAGCGTCACCTTGGAGTTCGACTTCAGCGCTTCCTGGCGCGTCTTGATCGCGCGTTTTTCCGCGATCTCGCGGGCCTTGCGCTCGTCTTCGAACACCATGAACGGATCGCCCGCCTGCGGCACCTCCGTCAGCCCCGTGATTTCGACCGGGGTGGACGGTCCGGCTTCCTTGACCCGGCGTCCGCGGTCGTTGGTCATGGCGCGGATGCGGCCGAAGCAATCGCCGGCGACGAAGGCGTCGCCCACCTTGAGCGTCCCGTTCTGCACGAGGATGCGGGCCACGGGGCCTTTGCCTTTGTCCAGCTCGGCCTCGAGCACGGTGCCGCGTGCGCGTTTGTTCGGATTGGCCTTGTATTCGTTCACTTCGGCGACAAGCAGGATCATCTCCAGCAGGCTGTCGAGATTCAGGCGCTGCTTCGCGGACACTTCCACGAAAATCGTATCCCCGCCCCACTCTTCCTGAACGAGGCCGTATTCCATCAATTCCTGTTTGACCCGGTCCGGATTGGCTTCCGGCTTGTCGATCTTGTTGACGGCGACGATGATCGGCACGTTGGCCGCCTTCGCATGGTTGATCGCCTCGACCGTCTGCGGCATGACGCCGTCGTCGGCTGCGACGACGAGAACCGTAATGTCGGTCACCTGCGCTCCGCGGGCGCGCATTGTCGTGAACGCTTCGTGGCCCGGAGTGTCGAGGAAGGTGATCTTCTTCCCGCCCACATCAACCTGGTAGGCGCCGATGTGCTGGGTAATGCCTCCGGCCTCGCCGGATGCGACCTTCGTTTCGCGGATCGCGTCCAGCAGCGTCGTCTTCCCGTGGTCGACGTGGCCCATGATCGTGACGACCGGCGGGCGTTCGACCAGATCGCTCGGATCGTCGTTTTCTTCGATCGTCTCGAAATTCGTTTCCTCGACGACGATTTTCACTTCGGTCTCGACGTTGAATTCGCTCGCGACCAGAAGAATCGTGTCCAGATCGAGCTCCTGGTTGATCGTCGCCATCACGCCGAGGAAGAGCAGCTTCTTGATCACTTCGGAAGCGTCTTTGTGCAGCAGCTTCGCGAGCTCGCCTACGGTCATCTCGCCGCGGACGATGATTTTCTTCGGCGTGTTGTCGATCTTCTCGCGCGGGGGTTGGGCGCCCCGGTTTTTGCCGTTTTTGCCGCCCTTGCCCTTCGGCTTGAAGTTCATTTTGCCCTCTTCGAACCGTTTGCCGAACTCGTTGTCCTTGCGTTTGCCCCCGCTCCGGCCGAAGTCGCTGTCGCGGCTCTTGCCTTCGCCGCGCGTTCCCGGACGCGCTCCGCGGCTAGCAGCCGGCGTAGCGGCCACAACCGGCGGTGCCGGGATGCGCGGACCGCCGAAGCCGCCCTGGCCTTGCGGGCGTCCGCCGCCTTGGCCTTGCGGACGGCCGCCTTGCGGGCGGTTGCCGCCGCCTTGGCCCTGCGGACGATTGCCGCCCTGGCCTTGCGGCCGGTCGCCTTGCGGGCGGTTGCCGCCGCCCTGACCCTGCGGACGGCCGCCCCCTTGCTGGCGGTCGCCCTGCGGGCGGTTGCCGCCGCCCCCCTGACCTTGCGGGCGATTGCCGCCGGTCTCCTGCTGGCGCTCGCCTTGCGGACGGCTGCCGCCGCCTTGACCCTGGCCTTGCGCCGCGGCAGCGGGCTGCGGTTGCGCCGGCTTTGCCGCCGCTTTGGCCGCGGAGCCGTCCTCCGCCTTGCGGCCGGCTTCCCCCGCTCCCGCGCCTTGCTTGTTGCCGCCGCCCGCAGCTTGCCCTTCCGGACGGGACTGCGCGCCGGCAGGCTTCGTTTGCGCCATCTTGGCCGCCGCATTCGCCTTCACGTCATGGAAAAACTTCTCCACCGCGCTGATCATGTTGTCCTCCATGACGCTCATATGATTGTTGACGGGCAGGTTGACGCGCTTCAGAATCGTTAAGATTTCCTTACTGCTCATATTGAGTTTCTTGGCGTATTCGTAAACGCGAATCTTGTCCTTGTTATCTTGCGTATCTTGTTTATTAGTCAATATTTTCCACCTCCGATTGTTGAACCCAACCGCTTCGGATCAGATCGGCAAAGCCGCGATCCGTCACGGCGAACAATACGCGCTCGGGCTTGCCGACGGCTCCTCCGAGTTCGTACCGCGTATATCCGATCAACAGCGGAACGTTGTAGCTTCCGCATTTGTCTTCGACTTTTTTGCGCGTCAGTTCCGAAGCGTCCCCCGCCAGCAGAACCAGCTTGGCGTCGCCGGAACGGATGGCTTTCAGCACGGATTCTTCTCCGGTAACGAGCTTGCCCGCGCGCATCGCAAGCCCAAGACGAGACAGCGCCTTATTCGTCGTCATCGTCATCCGCCCGCTCCTTCGCCGCGTTAAACTCGTCCTCCACCTTGACGAAATCCGCCGCCAGCCGGTCGTATATTTCCGGCGGCACCGCCGTCTTGAGCGCCCTGTCAAGCGCCTTCGTCTTCTTGGCCAGCTTGAAGCAGGAGGAATTGCCGCACAAATAAGCGCCCCGTCCGGGCTTTTTGCCCGTCATGTCGATCAGGATCTCCCCCTGCGGGGTGCGGACGACGCGGATCAGTTCCTTTTTCGGCATCATTTCCTGGTGGACGACGCATTTGCGAAGCGGAATTTTACGTTGCCTCATGGTTTCCCTCCCCCTGTTCCTGCAGCTTCAGAAGCTTTTCCGCCGATGTCAGGAGGCCTTTGCGCCATCCCGGCGGCCCATGCCTTCGGGCAGCGCCCGCGGTCCTTCCGCGGTCAATCGATCGTCACGCTGTCCTGATGCATGACTTCCCCGGACAGCGTCCGCGGCCGCCCGTACTCCTGCTCGGCTTGCGTCTCGCTTTTGATATCGATTTTCCAGCCGGTCAGCTTCGCCGCAAGGCGCGCGTTCTGGCCCTTGATGCCGATGGCGAGCGAAAGCTGGTAATCCGGGACGATGACCCGCGCCATCTTCTCCGCTTCGAACACGATGACCTCGAGCACCTTGGAAGGGCTGAGCGCGTTGGCCACGTATTCCTCCACCGAGTCGGACCAGCGCACGATGTCGATCTTTTCGCCCTTCAGCTCGTTGACGATCGTCTGCACGCGGACCCCTTTCGGCCCGACGCACGAGCCGATCGGATCGACTTCGGGATTGCGGGAGTACACCGCGATTTTGGAGCGGAAACCGGCTTCCCGGGCAACGGAGCGGATTTCGACCGTGCCGTCGAAAATTTCCGGAACCTCCAGCTCGAACAATCGTTTCAAGAGGCCCGGATGCGTGCGCGACAAAATGATCTGCGGGCCTTTGCTCGTGTTCTCGACCTTGGTGATGTAGGCCTTGACGCGTTCAAGCTGCTTGAATTTGTCGGTCGGCATCAGCTCGGTGAGCGGAAGCGCCGCCTCGACCTTTCCCAAATCGACGTACAGATTGCGCGAATCCATCCGCTGAATGATGCCGGTGACGATGTCCTGCTCTTTGTCGACAAACGCGTTGTAAATCAGCCCCCGCTCCGCTTCGCGAATCCGCTGGGTTACGACCTGCTTGGCCGTCTGGGCGGCGATGCGGCCGAAATCGCGCGGCGTCACCTCGATTTCCGCGATGTCGTCGAGCTGGTAGTGCGGGTTGATGGCCCGCGCCGCCTCCAGCGAAATTTCCAGCCGCGGATCGAGCACTTCTTCGACGACCGTCTTGCGCGCGTAAACCTTGATCGATCCGGTCGTCCGGTTTATATCCACCCGCACGTTCTGGGCGGTGTTGAAATTCCGCTTGTAGCTGGAAATAAGAGCCGCTTCGATCGCTTCGATGAGAACATCCTTGCTGATGCCCTTCTCGCGCTCGATTTCGGAGAGCGCTTCGATAAACTCCATGCTCATGTGAAGATGATTCCTCCTTCCGTGATTAAAACACAATGGCCAGGCGAGCCGAGGCCACTTTATCGTAAGGGATGGCCTGCTTGCGGTTTCCGATCGTCATCCGGATGACCGACCCGTCGAAGCCGTCCAGCCTTCCTTCGAATTCCTTGGCGCCGTCCACCGGCTCGTACGTCGTAATGAACACGTGGCGGCCGACCGCTTTGGCCACGTCTTCGGGCTTCTTCAGCGGCCGCTCCGCGCCGGGTGAACTGACCTCGAGGAAATACGCGTCCGGAATCGGATCCGCCTCGTCCAGCTTCGCGCTCAAATATTCGGAAATACGGCCGCAATCGTCGATGTCGATGCCGCCCTCCTTGTCCACGAATACGCGCAGGAACCAGCTGCTGCCTTCCTTGACGTATTCGATGTCCACCAGTTGGAACCCGTTCTCGTCCAAATACGGCGTTACCAGCGCCTCTACGGTGGATTTGATTTTCGGTGCGCTCAAATGTGTGACCTCCCGATACCTTCAAATGGATCTGCGCAGCGGTCCGTTCCGCCAACCCAAAAAGGCCCATGGCAAAACGGAAAGAGTGGGTTTCCCCACTCTTCTGCAGACAGTGATATCCACATGATTACCAAAAATAATATACCATAACCGCCACGGGCTGGCAACCTGAATTTCCCTACGGAGGCGGCCGCCCTGTCAAAACAGGCTGAGCTGGTTGGATTCGGGCAGGCCGCGGAAGCAGCCCATGCCGGCGAGCACCTCGACGATCGTCTTGCTCGCCTTCGAGCGCTGCTGGAAGTCCTCGACCGACAAAAATTCCCCTTCCTCCCGGGCGGCGACGATGTTGCGCGCCGCGTTCTCGCCGATGCCGGCAATCGCCGAAAACGGCGGGATCAGCGCGTCCCCGTCGATGATAAAGCGCGTCGCGTCGGAGCGGTACAGATCGATGGGCTTGAAGCGGAAGCCCCGCGCCGTCATCTCCAGCCCCATCTCGAGAATGGAGATCATGTTCTTCTCCTTCGGCGTCGCCTGAAACCCTTTCGCTTCGATCTCGGTCAGCGTCTTCAAAATGGCGTCGTAGCCCTGGCAAAACAGGTCGACGTCAAAGTCGGCCGCCCGGACCGAGTAATAGGTGGCGTAAAATTCGATCGGATAATAAAGTTTGAAATAGGCCGTACGCACGGCGGAGATGACGTAGGCGGCGGCATGCGCCTTCGGAAACATGTATTCGATTTTCAGGCAGGAATCGATATACCACTGCGGAACGCCGCAGCGCTTCATCTCCTCGATCCACTCGGGTGTAAGCCCTTTGCCTTTACGGACGCTTTCGGTGATCTTGAACGCCAGCGACGCGTCCATGCCCGCCTTGTAAATCAGGTAAAGCATAATATCGTCCCGGCAGCCGATCACCGTCTTGATCGTGCACGTGCCGTTTTTGATCAGTTCCTGGGCGTTGCCGAGCCATACGCCGGTTCCGTGGGACAGCCCCGAGATCTGCAGCAGGTCCGCAAACGACGAAGGCTTCGTTTCCTCGAGCATCTGCCGGACGAAGCGCGTTCCCATCTCCGGCACGCCGTAGGTCGCAACCGGCGTGCGGATTTGCTCCGGCGTCACCCCGAGCGCTTCGACGGAGTTGAACAGGCTCATCACCTTCGGATCGTTCATCGGAATCGTCGTCGGATCGACGCCGGTCAAATCCTGCAGCATCCGCATCATCGTCGGATCATCGTGTCCCAGAATATCGAGTTTGAGCAGGTTCGCGTCGAAAGCGTGGTAATCGAAGTGCGTCGTCTTCCATTCCGACTCGACGTCGTCCGCGGGATACTGCACCGGCGTAATGTCCTCGACCTCGATGTAGTCCGGAACGACGACGATGCCGCCGGGATGCTGGCCGGTGCTGCGCTTGACGCCGGTACAGCCGGCCGCCAGACGGTTCAGCTCCGCGCTCCGCCACGACTTGCCGTGATCCTCCTGATACTTCTTGGCGAAGCCGTACGCCGTTTTCTCCGCCACCGTGCTGATCGTTCCGGCCCGAAACACGTTTTTCTCCCCGAACAGGACTTTCGTGTAATTGTGCGCGTGCGGCTGGTATTCGCCCGAGAAGTTGAGGTCGATATCGGGCACCTTGTCGCCCTTGAAGCCGAGAAACGTCTCGAAGGGAATGTCCTGGCCTTCGCCGCGCATGATCTCGCCGCAGCGCGGACACGGCTTGTCCGGCAGGTCGAAGCCGCTCGGCACGCTGCCGTCGGTAATCCACTCGCTGTACTTGCACTCCGGGTTGCGGCACAAATAGTGGGCCGGCAAAGGGTTGACCTCGGAGATGCCGAGAAACGTCGCGACGACGGAGGAGCCGACCGATCCCCGCGAGCCGACGAGATAGCCGTCCTGGTTCGACTTTTTGACGAGCCGCTCGGAAATGAGATAGTTCGCCGAAAAGCCGTACTTGATAATCGGAACGAGCTCTTTTTCCAGCCGCTGCACGACGATGTCCGGCAACGGGTCGCCGTACATCGACTTGGCCGTGTCGTAGCATTTGTTGCGGATTTCCTCGTCGGCCCCTTCGATGATCGGCGTAAACAGCTTGTCCGGAAACATCACGATGTCCTCGAACCGGTCGGCAAGCTCCGCGGGATTGCGAACGACCACCTCGTACGCCTTGTCCCGGCCGAGAAACGCGAACTCCTCGAGCATTTCGCCCGTCGTCCGCAAGTGCGCGTCCGGCTTGCGCTGCTCCTTGAGCGGGCTGAAGCCGGTAATCCCGTGGATCGTGATGTCGCGGAACAGCTTGTCGCGGGGATGAAGGTAGTGCACGTTGCCGGTGGCGATGACCGGCTTGCCGAGCTTGTCCCCGATCCGGCAAATGCGGCGCAGCGCTTCCTCCAGCTCCGCCCTGCTGCCGACGAGCCCCTTGTCGAGCAGATGCAGGTAAAACTCCAGCGGCTGGATTTCCAGCACGTCGTAAAACTTGGCGACCTCTTCCGCTTCCTCTTCGGACTTGTTCAGCACCGTTTCGAACAGCTCGCCCTTCTCGCACCCCGAAATCAGCAGCAGCCCTTCCCTCAGTTCCACCAGCTTGCTCCGCGGAATGCAGGGCACGCGGTTAAAGTAGTCGGTATGCGACAGCGACACGAGCTTGAACAGATTTTTTTTGCCCTTCGCGTTCAGCGCGTAGATGCCGCAGTGAAACGGCCGGGTCGTCCGCCAGCTGTCCTTGTTCGCCGTATTCAACTCCGTAAGCTGCGTCACGCCCTTGGCCGCCGCGTCCTTGAGCAAACCGTTCAAAATGCCGCCGAGCGCCACCGTATCGTCGATCGCCCGGTGGTGATTCTCCAGGCTCACCTTGTACAGGGCGGCCAGCGTGTTGAGCCGGTGGTTTTTCAGCGTCGGGTGCAAATATCTTGCCAGCTCCAGCGTGTCCAGCACCGGGTTCGTCAGCGGCGGCAAGCCGATTCGCCTTAAGTTCGCCTGGATAAACCCGATATCGAAGTTCGCGTTGTGCGCGACGAGCACGGCGTCGCCGACAAACCGGACGAAATCGTTCAGCACGGGCTCCAGATCGGGCGCATCCCGCACCATCTCGTCCGTAATGTTCGTCAGCTGCTGGATGTTGTACGGAATCGGCTCGTGAGGATTGACAAACGTCGAGAACCGCTCCAGTTCTTTGCCGCCGCGCATTTTGACGCCCGCGATTTCGATGATTTTGTTCGCCGTAATGGAAAGCCCGGTCGTTTCGATGTCGAACACGACGTACGTCGCGTCCTCCAGCCGTTCCTCGCGCGGCGACAGCACCATCGGCACCGCGTCGTTGACGACGTTCGCCTCGAGCCCGTAGATGACCTTGATGCCGTGCTTTTTGGCCGCTTTGGCGGCTTCGGGATAACATTGCACGTTGCTGTGGTCGGTGACCGCAATCGCCTTGTGTCCCCATTTGGCCGCCGTCTTGATATAAGCGTCGACCGGCGTCACCGCGTCCATGGCGCTCATCGTCGTATGCAGATGGAACTCGACGCGTTTCTCTTCGGCCTCGTCCATGCGCTCGGCAGGCGGGGTTACCTCCCTGACGTCGTTGGGCAGCATGATCAGCTCCGGCGGATTCATGAACCGGTCGTACTCGACCCGGCCGCGCAGCTTCAGCCATTTGCCGTTTCCGATCAAGGATAGGATCTTGTTGTCTTCCTTCGTCTTGCCGAACACCTTGACCGCAATCGAGTCGGTGTAGTCGGTCACGCAGAACTGGTACAGCGTGCTGCCGTTGCGCAGCTCTTTCGTTTCATGGCCGAACACGAGGCCCTGGATCGTGACCCTTTTCTCTTCTTCGGTAATGTTCTGGATCGGAACCGGCTCGTCCTTGATCTCATAGCCGTACTGAAGCGCCTGCGGAGCTTCGGTTTCGGCGGCGGCCGCCTCTTCCCGCACGCTCGCCATCAACTGCTGGATATGCTGCGTCTCCTCCATTTGGATCTTCTGCGCGAATTCCTCGTACACTTCCTGGCGGGACTGGCCGACGGTCAGCTTCACCCGGCAGGGGCGCCCGAACCGCTGCTCGAAGAAAGCCGCCGCGTGCGATTCGACGTTTTTGCGTTTGGCCATCTCAAGTCCGGTCTGATCGATCAGCGCGAGCGTCAGCACCCCGTCTTGCGCTTCGATTTTGCCTTTCGCCAGCCAGCCGTTCACCGACGCGAATTCGGATTGCATCCACTCGACAAAAACGCTCCAATATTCGGTCAGCACCGCATCGGTCGGCACTTCGTCCGTATAGCGCAGCGTGATCGCGATCGTCGCCAGATGGCCGAGCTTGCTTTTGACTTTCTCGCAAAAATCCGCATAAACGTTCGCAGGCAACAGCGTGCTTTTGACCAGATGAAAATGCCATTCCTTCTTCGAGCGGCTGACTTCGACCCGGTCTATGTATCCGTCGCGAAAATAAGAGTCGGTCCATTCCGCCGAAACGCCGGCCTGCTGCAGCAGCAGTTCGAAGCGTTGCCTCTGGTCCGCAGTCGGTTGCATGATTGTTCCTCCCCGAATTCCCTTCAAAAACAAAAGCCTCCGCGAAAAAGGGGGCCGTCGCGCCCGCATCGGCGCTCGGACCGTCTTTCAAGCCGGAAGCTGAACAAATCGCTGTCTATTATTCTACCTTATCCAAGAATCTAGCGGCAAGCGGTAATGGACAGTGATTGACTATAAAAACGCAGCCCGCGTCGCCTCGACCGCTCGCCTGCCCCGTCCGCCGACCCGTTTTTCCCGTTTGCAGCCTTGTCCCCGAGCGCGGTTGCGATAAATGGCCGGAGTTGCCGTATGGTCGCGGTTGTGATGAAAAAAGAGCCGCCCCCTCGGGCGGCTCCCGCTCCGCTTCCGGCGCGCGCCGCGGTTGCGCTCAACGCCGTTCGCAGAAGGCTCCGGTCCCCAAGCTTCCCGGCCTCCCGCAGCGGCCGCCGGGAAGCTTGGTCCGAAGCCTCTTGCTCTTGTGAGGCTTGCGCCAACCGCTTTAATAAGCTCTCGCGAACACAACCGTATGCTTCGACGGTTGGCCGCAGACCAGGCATTGGCTCTTATGCTCCGCCGGCTCGAACGGAATGTTGCGGCTGGTGGCGCCCGTCTCGTCTTTGACCCGCTTTTCGCAGTCGTCCGAGCCGCACCAGCCCGCCAGCGCGAAGCCGCGCTTTTCCTCGAGCGCGCTTTTGAGCTCGTCCAGCGTCTCGATCGAGAAGAAATGCTCGTCGCGGAAAGCCAAAGCGCGCTTGAACATGTCGGCGTGCACTTCGTCCAGCATCGCCTTCACTTCGTCGACCAGGTTGTCCAGCGGCACCTGCTTTTTCTCGCCGCTGACGCGGGAGACGAGCACGCAGACGCCGTTTTCCAGATCGCGCGGACCGAGCTCAAGCCGCACCGGAATGCCGCGCATTTCGTATTCGTTGAACTTCCAGCCCGGAGACACGTCCGTACGGTCGTCGACGCGTACGCGGATGCCGGCGGCTTTGAGCTGCGCGTAAAGCTCGTCCGTCTTGGCGATCACGGCCTCCCGCGTCTTTGCCGGGCCGATCGGAATCATGATCACCTGCGTCGGGGCGACCTTCGGCGGCAGCACGAGGCCGCGGTCGTCGCCGTGCACCATGATGAGCGCGCCGATCAGCCGGGTGCTCACGCCCCAGGACGTCGTATGGCAGTATTCCTGGGTATTTTCGCGGCTCAAATATTTGATGTCGAAGGCGACGGCGAAGTTGGTGCCCAAATAGTGCGACGTGCCGGCCTGCACCGCGCGTCCGTCCTTCATCATCGCCTCGATGGAATACGTGTCCACCGCTCCGGCGAACTTCTCCGACGGGGTCTTTTGCCCTTTGATGACCGGAATGGCGAGCACGTTTTCGACGAAGTCGGTATAGACGTCCAGCATCGTCATCGTTTCCTTGCGGGCGTCCTCTTCGTTCTCGTGCGCGGTATGGCCCTCCTGCCACAGAAACTCGCTCGTGCGCAGAAACGGCAGCGTCCGCTTCTCCCAACGGACGACGTTGGCCCATTGGTTGATGAGCAGCGGCAGGTCGCGGTACGAGTTGATCCATTTCGCATACATGTGCCCGATCATCGTTTCCGAAGTCGGACGAATCGCAAGGCGCTCCTCCAGCTTCTCGCCGCCCGCCTCGGTTACCCACGGCAGCTCGGGATTGAAGCCTTCGACGTGCTCCTTTTCCTTCTGGAAGAAGCTTTCCGGAATGAACAGCGGAAAATACGCGTTGCGGTGGCCGGTATCCTTGAACCTTCGATCCAGCTCCCGCTGCATGTTTTCCCACAGCTCGTAGCCGTCCGGGCGGAAGACGATGCAGCCCCGCACCGGCGAATAATCCATCAGCTCGGCTTTCTTGATGACGTCGATGTACCAGCGGCTAAAATCTTCGCTCTGCGGCGTAATTTCGGTGACAAACGATTTGTCCTTCGACATGCGGTTCCCCTACCCCCGGCAGCAACATTAATTTTTGACCAAACGCAAAATATCGTTATACGTAACGACGATCATCAGCAGCATGATCATCGCGAACCCGATGAAATGAATCAAGCCTTCGCGATTCGGATCGACGGGTTTGCCCCGAATGGCTTCCAGGCCGATAAACATCAGGCGGCTTCCGTCCAGCGCCGGAATCGGCAGCAGGTTGAAAATGCCCAGATACAGGCTCAACACGGCCGCCCACGAAGTGAGCTGCGGTATGCCCTGCTTCGCGATCTGTCCCGTCATTTCCGCGGTCCGGACCGGTCCGCCCAGATCGTCCAGCTTGAACTCCCCGAAGATGAGCTTGCGGAAGCCTTCGAAGATCCGGCCGGTCATGTCGACCATCGTCGTGCCGGCGAATCGGATCGTTTCGCCTATCCCGGCGCGGCGCATTTCCGGACTCAGATAGATGCCGACTTTACCGGTTTCCGCGTCCGGCGTGACCGTGAGGCTGACCTCTTTGCCGTCCCGCTCGATCACCCAGTTCATCGGCTTGCCGGCGGACGCCTGAATCTGTTCGACCAGCCGGGTGCTGTCGCCTTCGACGGGAACGCCGTTCACTTTCTTGATCCAATCGCCCTTCTGAAGCCCCGACTTCTCCGCAGCCATTCCCGCTTCCAGCCCGCTGACGAACACTTTGGTCGAATTCTCGACCGGAACGCCGGAAAGCTGCAGGTAGACGCCAAACAGCACAAACGCAAGCACGAAATTCATCATCGGTCCGGCGAAAATCGTCATCGCCCGCTTGCCCGTCGAAACGCCGCCAAACTGCCGCTCGAGCGGAGCGACTTGCGTCTCCTGCCCCCTCGACACGATCATCGCTTGCGGGTGCAGGCCGTAACGCTGTTCGTCGCCGTCCACGTCGAGCGAAACGAACATCTCTTTCTCCAAATCAAGCGACTTCACTTCGCCGCGAATGATGTTCGAACGTTCGTCCAGCCGGTCCAAATACAGCTTCGTAATCTTGCCGTCCTTAAGACGGACGCCGACCGTCTGTCCCGGCTGCACCTCGACAACCTCCGGCTCCTCACCGGCCATCCGGACGAATCCGCCAACGGGCAGAAGACGCAGCGTAAAACGGGTTTCCCCCCGCTTGATCGAAAAGAGCTTCGGCCCGAACCCAATGGCAAACTCGCGGACGAGAATCCCCGCGCGTCTGGCAAAGTAGAAATGGCCGAATTCGTGAATCGAGACGAGCAAAAAAAAGACGAGCACTGTCAGGAAAACAATCTGAATCGTTTGCATACGCTCTCCAACCCCCGATGCCGGTGACGGCTGTCCTTAGATTATCATTATTCTCCAGGCCGTTACAAGAGAATACGGATCGGTCGGCATTCAGTCGCAATTATTTCAGCGCGGCGGCTTCCGCCCGCGTTTGCGCGTCGACGGCCAAAATCGCGTCCAAATCCGGATCGGCCGTCGCGGCGTGCTTTGCCAGCAGCCGCTCGATGATCGTCTCGATCGCCAGAAACGGGATTTCTCCTTTCAGGAAACGGGCGACGGCCACTTCGTTGGCCGCATTGAACACCGTCGGTGCCGTGCCGCCCGCGCGCCCCGCTTCATAGGCCATGCGCAGGCAGGGATACCGGGCGAAGTCCATCTCCCGAAAGTGCAGCGCGCCCGCCTTGACCAGATCGAGCGGCGAAGCCGGCGACGGCTGCCTTTGCGGATAGGTGAGCGCATACTGGATCGGCACCCGCATATCGGGATTGCCGAGCTGGGCGATGACGCTCGTATCGGCAAATTCGACCATCGAGTGGACGATGCTCTCGGGATGCAGCACGACCTCGATCTTGTCGTACGGCAGATCGAACAGCCAGTGCGCTTCGATCACTTCCAGCCCTTTGTTGACCATTGTGGCGGAATCGATCGTAATTTTTGCGCCCATCGACCAGTTCGGATGCTTGAGCGCGTCCTCCACGGTCACGGAGGCAAGCTCGTCCCGCGTGCGGTCGCGGAAGCTGCCGCCGGAAGCGGTAAGGATGAGCCGCTTCACGGCGCGGCGGTCTTCCCCGTTCAGGCATTGGAAAATCGCCGAATGCTCGCTGTCGATCGGGTAGATCGCCACGCCTTTGTCGGCCGCCCGCTTCATGACGATATGGCCGGCCGTGACCAGCGTCTCTTTGTTGGCGAGCCCGATCGACACCCCCGCATCGATCGCGGCGAGCGTCGATTTCAGCCCGACGCTTCCGATCAGCGCGCACATCGCAAAGTCGGCGCCGGATTCGGCCGCCACTTCGATCAGCCCTTGCTCGCCGTAAGCCACTCTCGTTCCCGGCGGCAGATCGATGCGGATTTGCTCGGCCAGTTCCTTGGTCGCAACGGATACGACCTTCGGCTTCCAGCGTTTCGCCTGCTCCAGCAGCAGGCCGACGTTCGTGCCCGCCGCAAGCCCCGTAATCTCGTATCGCCCGGGGTCGCGGGAGACGACGTCGAGCGTCTGCGAGCCGATCGAACCCGTGCTGCCAAGTACAGCCAGTTTCATGATGGTCATGGCGTTTCCTCCGTGTCCATTATGTAGCACCGTAAAAACGAACGTTATGTGACGTTGGTGACGTTAGGCGGCCCCAATCCGCCGTCCGAGACGTCTGCGGCGCCTTCCGGCGGTCAAGTCCGTTCGCGTTCAGACCGGCAGCAGCGACAACAGATGAAGAACCGGGAAGACGATGATCCAGCTGTCGGTACGGTCCAACACGCCCCCGTGTCCGGGCAACAGCGTTCCCGAATCCTTCACGCCGCGCAGCCGCTTGTAGGCGGACTGGATCAAGTCCCCGAGCGTGCCGAATACGGCGGCCGCGATCCCGATCGTCGCCGCGCGTCCGGCTCCCAGCAGCTCCGGCCGGATCCAGGTGAATACGAGAGCAACCGCGACCGCGACGGCCAGCCCGCCGATCGCGCCTTCGACCGTCTTGTTCGGACTGATCGCCGGCCACAATTTGCGTCTGCCGACCGCCTTCCCGACAAAATACGCTCCCGCGTCGGAGCCCCATATGCACAGAAACGCCAGCAGCGACCAGAACAAACCATGCTCAAGCTCCCGGGTCGCGGACATATAGCGGAACCCAAGCCCGATATAAAAAGCGCCCAGAAACAGAAGGCTTGCATGCTCCAACTGAATGCTGTTTTTGCTGAAGACGGTACCCGCCAGCAGCGCCAGCATCAGCAGCCAGGCCACCGTCTCGACGGACGGCGCTCCCCAGCCCGGCGGCAGCGTCGGGAGCGACAGCAGCAGTACGGCCGCATAGCCTGCGATCACGTCCAGCCGCGCGGCAGGCTGCTTGTTGAGCCGGACATACTCGTGAAAGCCGATCAAGGCGAGCAGCGCGAGCAGCGCGGAGTAAAAGCCCCCTCCGACGAGCAGCAGCGCCAAAAAGCCCGCTCCCGCGACAACGCCGGTCACAATGCGTTGACCCATGCGCTTAGAGCCCCCCGTAGCGGCGCGCCCGCCGTTGATATTCGCGAATCGCTTCGTAGAAATGCTCGTCCGAAAATTCCGGCCAATAAACGTCCGTAAAGCAAAATTCGCTGTAAGCGAGCTGCCAGAGCATAAAATTCGACAGGCGAATCTCCCCGCTGGTCCGAATGAGCAAGTCGGGATCCGGCATGTCGCTCGTGAGCAGGCAAGCGTTGAACGTCTCTTCGGTGATCGCTTCGGGGTCCAGTTGGCCGGCCGCGGCTTTGCGCGCCAGCTCTCTGGCCGCAAGAACGAGTTCCATCCGCCCGCCGTAATTCAGGGCAAAATTAAGTACGAGTCCCGTATTGTGCTTCGTCTTCTCGATCGCTTCCTCGACCGCTTTCAGCGTATAATCCGGAAGCAGGTCCCGAACGCCCATCATGCGTACCTGGACGTTATTTTCCATCAACTCGCCCAATTCCAACGCCAGAAACTCCTGGGGAAGCTTCATGAGAAACTCCACTTCCGATTTCGGGCGCTTCCAGTTCTCCGTCGAAAAGGCGTACAAGGTCAGGTAGCGGACGCCGATTCGGTCCGCCGCCTTCGTGATCCGCTTGACCGCCTTCATTCCGTTGTGATGGCCGGCGATGCGCGGCAGTCCGCGCTCCTTCGCCCAACGCCCGTTGCCGTCCATTATAATGGCGACATGCTGCGGCACGTTGTCCGGATCCGGCAACCCGCCCTGACGCTCGGGCTGACCTTTGCCGTCCGTGCCGTCCTGCCGCTTGCGGAACAAGCCGCCGCGGAAACCGTTGATCATGGTCGTTCCTCCTGATTCGGTTCGCCTTTGATTCGCCGAAAGACGCGCGAAGTCCGATTCTCGGCAATGAAGAATAAACCCCACCTGATGGAGGGGTCGAAACGGGCTTAAACTTCCATTATTTCTTTTTCCTTGGCGGCCAGGATTTTGTCCACTTCCGCCGTGAAGCGGTCGGTCAGCTTCTGGATGTCTTCCTGATGGCGGCGGGATTCGTCCTCGGAAATTTCGCCTTTTTCCTTTTTCTTGATCTCGTCGTTCGCGTCGCGGCGGATGTTGCGGATCGCCACTTTCGCGTCCTCGCCGAATTTTTTCGTCGCTTTGACGAGCTCGGCGCGGCGTTCCTCCGTCAGCGGAGGAATGGTAATCCGGATGATCGAGCCGTCGTTGGCCGGCGTCAGCCCGAGGTCGGATTTGAGAATGGCTTTCTCAATCGCCGCCAGCGCCGACTTGTCCCAAGGCTGGATCATCAGCGTGCGGGAATCCGGCGTCGTGATCGTGCCGAGCTGATTGATCGGCGTCATCGTTCCATAGTACTCGGCTTGCACCCGGTCCAGCATCGACGCCGAAGCGCGGCCCGCGCGCAGCGTGGACAGATCCCGCTTCAGGGCGCCGAGCGCTTTTTCCATCCGTTCTTCCGCGTTTTTCTTGATCGCTTGAGGCACTTTAGTTCACGCTCCCCTTGACAATCGTTCCTATTTTTTCGCCCAGCACGGCGCGTTTTATGTTTCCTTTTTCGGTGATGGCAAATACCAGCAGAGGAATATTGTTGTCCATGCAAAGCGAAGATGCCGTGGAATCCATGACGCCGAGGTTTTTGTTCAGCACGTCCATATAGGTCAACTGCTCGTATTTCTGCGCCGTCGCATCCTTGAACGGATCGGCGCTGTATACGCCGTCCACCTTGTTTTTCGCCATCAGGATGACTTCGGCTTCGATTTCGGCGGCGCGAAGAGCGGCCGTCGTATCCGTCGAGAAGAACGGATTGCCTGTGCCGGCGGCGAAGATGACGACGCGGCCTTTTTCGAGATGCCGTATCGCTCTGCGGCGGATGTAAGGCTCGGCGATTTGCTGCATGGCGATGGACGTCTGCACCCTTGTCGGCACATCGATCTGCTCCAGCGCATCCTGCAGCGCAAGCGAGTTCATGACGGTCGCCAGCATGCCCATATAGTCCGCGGTGGCGCGATCGATGCCTTTCTGGCTGCCGGAAATGCCCCGCCAGATATTGCCGCCTCCGCATACGATGGCGACTTCCACGCCCAGCTCGACGACTTCCTTGACCTGCTCCGCAATCGACAAAATGGTCGCCGCGTCAATGCCGAAGCCATTCGGTCCGGCAAGCGATTCTCCGCTCACCTTCAATACGACTCGTTTGTAAACGGGACGATTCAACGTTGGTACCTCCACTGTGTCTATTTCACTCGCCAGCCTTGGCCGCCCGAAAGATTTCTGTCCCTCGAAAAAAGGGAACACGGCGTGTTCCCTTCGACGGATTGCTGCTTATACTTTCACTTGAGCCATAACTTCTTCGACGAAATTGTCCTGCTTCTTCTCCAGGCCTTCGCCCAGTTCGAAGCGGACGAAACGGCGGATCGAAATTTGCTCGCCGATCGTCGCGATCTTTTCGTTGAGCAGCGTTTGGATCGTCTTGTCCGGATCCTTGATGAACGCTTGCTCCAGCAGAACGTTCTCTTCGAAGAATTTGTTCAGGCGGCCTTCGACCATCTTGTCGACGATCTTCTCCGGCTTGCCTTCGTTGAGCGCCTGGTTGCGCAGGATTTCGCGTTCCTTATCCAGTACGTCCTGCGGCACTTCCTCGCGGCGGACATACTTCGGATTCGCCGCTGCGATATGCATCGCCAGGTCGCGGACGAATTCCTTGAATTGGTCGGTCATGGCGACGAAGTCGGTTTCGCAGTTGACTTCGACGAGCACGCCGATGCGGCCTGCGCCGTGGATGTAAGATTCCACGCGGCCTTCGGTGGCGATGCGGTCGCCTTTCTTTGCGGCTGCGGCAAGACCTTTTTCACGGAGAATTTCCGCCGCTTTGGTCAGGTCGCCACCCGCTTCTTCCAACGCCTTTTTGCAATCCAACATACCGGCTCCGGTTCTTTCGCGGAGCGTCTTTACGTCTGCAGCACTGACTGCCATGGAACAACCTCCTGATCCTTAACGTCTCGGCGCCGCGCGCCGGGCGTATACGAATGGTCTAATAAGCAAAAACGGCTGCGCCGCCTTTGTAGCCGGGCGCATGCGTTTGGGCGCCAACTTCCGGAGGAGGACGGATGCATCCTCAACCTTGTCGAGCCGCCAAAAAAAGGGCGGCAAGAAGTTCGTCTTCTGACCGCCCTGTGGTTGCTACGCTTAAGCCGTCGTTTCTTCGCCTTGATGCGCTTCGACGATAGCGTCGGCCATTTTGGACGTCAACAGCTTCACAGCGCGGATCGCGTCGTCGTTCCCCGGAATGATGTAGTCGATCTCGTCCGGATCGCAGTTCGTGTCGACGATGCCGACGATCGGAATGCCGAGCTTGCGCGCCTCGGCAACGGCAATGCGTTCTTTGCGCGGATCGATGATGAACAGCGCGTCAGGCAGCTTGCGCATGTTCTTGATGCCGCCGAGGAATTTCTCGAGACGCTCTTTCTCCTTGCGAAGGAGGATGACTTCCTTCTTGGGAAGACGCTCGAACGTGCCGTCCTCTTCCCATTTGTCCAATTGATGCAGGCGTTCGATCCGCTTTTGGATCGTGGAGAAGTTCGTCAGCGTGCCGCCCAGCCAGCGTTGGTTGATATAGAACTGGCCGCTGCGCTCCGCTTCTTCCTTAACGGAATCCTGCGCTTGCTTCTTCGTGCCGACAAACAGCACCGTGCCGCCTTGCTCCGCGAGCTGGCGAATGAAGTTGTAAGCTTCGTCGACTTTCTTGACCGTCTTTTGCAGGTCGATAATGTAAATTCCGTTCCGCTCGGTAAAGATGTACTTGGCCATTTTCGGGTTCCAGCGGCGCGTTTGGTGACCGAAGTGAACCCCTGCTTCAAGCAGCTGTTTCATGGAAATGACTGCCATCTTTCCTGCACCTCCGTAAAATGGTTTTGTTAGGTGAATCTCCTCCGCCGGTTCGCATCTTTTGCCAGAACTTCCCGTGCAGGACAGCCGGAAGCACCGCTGGCAAAATTGAACGGCGTGCGTTTTTTCACACTGTGTGATAATATACCATATCATGGCGAAAGACGCAATAGCCGCACGCACGCCCCGGAACCCGGCGCGGAGGAAAAACGGCTGATGGCGTCTTTTTTGAAGGTTCGTGCATTCGTCAATATTTGGCGCGGGTGATTTCCGCGATAATCCGGTCGAAAGTCGGCTTGCCTTCGAACACGCTCGGACCGACCCGCAGCTTGCCGCTGTAAGGCTTCGCCTTGCGGATGAACGCTTCTTCGTCCTCGATCAGCCCGAGCTCCTTCAGTCCGGTGGCGACTTCCGCCAGCGTGGCGTTCGCCCGAATATAGAAGGCGTACTTCTCCGCGGCCGGCTTCTGCGAAGAGGCGGTCGCCTTGTCCGGCGAAGCGGGAGCCGGCGCGCCCGTTCCGCCGCCCTTCTGCGCGGCGCCGCCTCCGCTCGCCGCCGCCTTCCGGACGGCTTCCGCGACCGCCCGGTCCAGCTCCTGCTGCGTATAGGTTTTCTCCTCCGCAGGAACAAGGGCGAAGCCTTGGGCCGCCGCTTCCTTTTTCAGCGCTTCGCCCGTCAACGGCGCGCCGGGCAACCGCGATGCATCCGCGGCCAGCATAAGCTGCAGCATCGCGGCGCCCAGCATAAGCCCGAGTCCCAGACCGATGATGAAGCCTCGGCGCTTACGCAAGTCTCTCCGCCTCCCGTTTGGCCAGTTGCAAAATCAATTGCACTTCCCCTTTGTTCATGTTCATCGCCTTGGCGATTTGCTCGATCGAGCGGCCCTTCTTGTCCAAGCTGAGCAATTCGGCGTAGCGTTCCCGAATCGTAGCCGGCGCCGCGTCGGCCTCTTCCGCCAGCTCTTCCCGTTGCTCCGGCGGCGCGGATGGCGCCGAAGGAGCGGACGGAACTTGCGGGTTCGGCCCGGCAGCTTCCGTACGGATCCCTACTGCCGCTTCGGAACGGGCCGCCGCGGCAGGCCTTTCCAAAAGCTCCGCCATCTGCCGCTCCATCTCGCGTATGCGGCGGTTAAGCCGCTCGACGGTCAGGTCCTGCTCGCGCTTGAATTTCTCTACGGCTTCGACGAGCTCGCGGTTTTCGGCCTCAAGATCGGTTAGCAGCCGGTCGTAGGCTTCTTCGGTTTGAAAGCCAGGGGAATCTTCCTTGCGGTCGGCTTTGGGAATCAGCCATCCGAAACCGGCTATGGCCGCGCCCGTCAGCACGATGCTTACCCAAGGCTCCATCATGAAACGCCACCTTTCTGTTCCGCCTACAACGTAAAATCGATATGTTTGCCTTTGTACGGATGCAACGGCGCTTCCCGTTGCTCTTCCGGCCGGTCCGGCTGTTTCGGCTTCGGCCGGGGTCGGGGCCGCTGGCCCGGTTGCCGGGGTTCCCGCTCCGAGACGGTTCGCTGCGAAGAGGCTTCCGTTTTGACGTTGCTGCGCGCTTGCTTCTGCCTCAGCTTTTCCGCCTCCCGGCCGAGCATTTCCTGCTCCATCGCCGGACGCTGCTGCTGGATTTGCTGGATGGGGGAAATTTCCGCGGATCGCGGCATCGACGTTTGCAGATCGATGGGTTTGAAGCTCACGGTGAACACCCGCCTTTTACAGAAATTCGGTCCCTGGCGACCGTTTCCGCCACAGAAGCAAACCGCTGCGCCGCCCTGTCCGGGGCGCCTCTCCGTTAACGGAGCCCATCCGGAAGCCGCCGGCAGCCGCCTTATGCGTTCCGCATGGAAAGCGAATCCCGCCAAGCGGGCCAGCCGCCCGGTTCGGTCATACGTACGGCACGGGGACGATTTCCCCGTCGATAAAACGGAACGACACCCGCTGGACCGTATCCTTGATAAAACGAGTATACCGGCCGATGACGATTTTGGTGCCTCCGTATATGGAATGAACGACGTCCACCCTTGCGCTCTCCGCATTTTCCAGCGTTTTTTCGATTTCCAGCACGGCTTCCTTCGCGCTCTGCAAATCCTGCTCCGTCTGGCGGCTGGTCGCGGCCAGCTTGATCCGCATGGCCAGGCGTTCCTGCGTCAAATTGCCGGCCGCGGCCATCTGGTTCAGCATCGCAAGCGCCTTCTCCGTCTTGTCCAGGCTTTCCGTCAGCTGGCGGATCGTCGCGCGCAGCTCGTTCAACTGCTGCCTGAGCTCCGGCTGAACGCCGACTTCGATCGCCGTCGCCGTCGACATCGCATTGCCGATCATCCTCGCGGTCACCTTTTCTCCCGCCTGCGTCAAGCCGCCGACGATGAGCCCTTTGGAACCGAGGCAGATGACGTTTTTGCCCGCCCGGACGTTCGAATGCATGATGCTTTGCGTTACGAGCACGTCCTCGCCCGCCGTGACGTTGCCCTCTTGAATGAACGAGCAGCGCACGTTGCGGCCGGCTTTCACGTAACCCTTATGGCTGCCGATAATGCCCCCGTTCACCTCGATCGAGCCTTCGGATTCCACTTCCGCGCCTTCGATTCCGCCCGTGACCCGAATGTCTCCGGCCGCGCGAATCCGAAAGCCCGTCAGCACGTTCCCCCGGATGACGACCGTTCCGACGAAGTCGATGTTCCCGACGGTGTAGTCCACGTCCCCGTTCACCTCGTACACGGGAAACACGTTCAGCTTATCCTTTTCGGTACGCGTGACCAGCCCGTCGATCGCGGCGTAAATGCCCGTTTTTTCCGGGTTGACGACCACGTTTTTTCCCAGCTTGAGAACGGCCTCCTTGCCTTCCTTCGCGGGAATTTCCTCGCCGGTGACCGCTATTCCGGGCGTACCGGGTCCGGGCGGATACCGCTCGGCGATCAGTTGGCCGGCCTTCACGTTCGCCAGACGGGTGACCTCCCGGTAGTCCACGCTGCCGTCTTCCCGCTCCAACGGCTTACGCGTCTGGCTGTCTTCATCAATGAGAACTTTTATGTACCCGTCGGTTCCTTTTTGCGGAGGCAGACCGATCGCAACAATGTTAGGGCCGTGGAGAAAATTTTGAGGCTTGGCGGCAATCTGCGCAAGCACGTCGCTCTGGATTCCGTACGTAACCCCTTCCGCGGCCAAAACAAGTTCCAGATCCGGTACCGTCAGCTTGATTTCGCCGTCGACCCGTTTGAATGTCAAAAATGCCTGCATTTTGTCTTCGGACACGGTCACCTGCAGCATTTCCGCCAAATCGGAATCTTGGATCATCGTTAGCGCCTCCTTAAACCGTGGTTATTTTTGAAGCAGCTGATCCTTTTGTTTTCCGAGCGCGGCCCGCAAGCGAAGTATGGCCTTTGAATGAAGCTGGGATATGCGGGACGGCGACAAGGACATGACTTCGGCGATTTCGCTTAAGGACAAGTCCTCGTAATAAAACAAAGAGACGACGGTCCGTTCTTTGGGCGTCAACCGTTCGATGCCGGCCATAAGCGCTTCTTTCAAATACGTCTCATGCACCGTCGATTCGGGATTGAGCGCCTTCTCGTCCACGAGAAGGGACATCCGGGTTTCCGATTCTTCTTCGCGGATCGGATCTTCGAGCGAACAGACCGCGGCGACAGCCACTTCCTGCAGCATTTGCTGAAATTCCTTGTGCGTGATGTTCAAATAAGCGCATATTTCCTCGTCGGTAGCGGACCGAAGGTGGCGCTGCTCGAGCACGGCATAGGCGTCTTCCACTTTTTTCGCTTTGTCGCGGACGGAGCGGGGAACCCAGTCGCCTTGCCTCAGACCGTCGATGATGGCGCCCCTGATGCGCCAGGACGCATAGGTTTCGAACTGAAGCCCCCGCTCGTAATCGAACTTTTCGATCGCATCGATCAGCCCCATGACGCCGCTTGAGGCCAAATCTTCCTTGGTGACATTTTTGGGCAGTCCGACAGCCATGCGGCTGGATACGTAATCAACCAACGGCAAATAATGCTCGATCAGCTGCTTTCTCGCATCGGAGTCCCCGTTCTCCTTCCACCGCCGCCACAACTCGCGCAGGGACAACCGGGTATGTTGATGATCGATCATCGATTTTCACCGTCCTTATTCGTCCGTCATTCGGCGTACCGCCTGGACGACTTCCTCGGGTTTGGGATTGTCGACGGATACGAGCCTTTGCGGCTTCAGCGGCTTGAATTCGCTGGCGCCGCCCGAATCCGCGCCGGCCGGCTTGCCGCTTTCCGCCCACTGCTCTTTGAGCATATCGGCCAAAACGCCGTCGTCCTCGGGCGTAGACAGATCCACGACCGCCCCTCTTTCGTCGGACGGCCCGGCGTCCGCCGGCGCCATCCGGCCCGCGGGCCGAAGCAGTTGGGAAAGCGCCACGTGGACGACCGACCCGATCAATCCGAATGCGAGAAACGCGTACAGGGTGCGCAGCGCCGTCGTCGCAAGCGGATTGTTCGACAAAGAGATGAAAAAGGTTAGCGCGGCGCCGAACCCGGCAAAACCGACTACCCACCGCCATGTACGTCGCATTTCAAATCTCCTTTACCCCATGCTGCACGCTTCGGATGCTTACAATGCCGCTTCGGCAGTCCAATTCGATCGTTCTTCCGTAATTTCCCCCCGTATCTTCCGCAATGACCGGAATGGAGCGCAGAGCCAGCGCATGCTTGGTGGACTCCACGTTGCGGGGGCCGATGCGCATGCTGTCGCTTCCTCCCGCGAACGCGAACATCTGGGCGCCCCCGGCGAGCTTGGCCACCAGCCTGCGCGGGTCGGCCCCGATCCGCGCAAGCCGGTCGATCAGCTCCGGAACGGCCGTATCCGCGTATTTCGCCAGATTCAGCTTTCCTTCGCGGGCGATCTCGGACGAAGGAAGCATGATATGCGCCATGCCCGCGATCTGGCGTTCCGCGTCGTGCAGCGTCAAGCCGACGCAGGAGCCGAGTCCGGTCGTTCTGAGCAGCGTCCCGCCGATGCCGACGTTCATGTCCGCCATGCCGATTTTGATCAGGTTCGCTTCCGTCATCAGATCGGCACTCCCAGCGCGCGGAACAGCTTCTCGAACGAATCGGGGTCGGGAATCAGGAAGAAGTGGCCCTCGGATTCTTGCGAGCCGTGAAGAAACGTCGTATCGATGAGAAGCGCGTCATCGCCCATCGTTCCGAATTGCAGCAGCCCGTAACTTAAAATCGCCCCCGCCATGTCAACGGCGATCGAAGGCACGGTCGGCGACATGTACAGTCCCGTCAAGTCGGCGAGCGCGGACAGGTAGGAGCCGGCCAGAATGTTCCCGATCTCGCACAGCGCCGACAGCTCGAGCTCGCTGTAATCGCCGTCGGCCGCAGCGTCGATGCCCAGCAGGCCTTGCAGCAGATGCCTGGCCTGCTCCCGGCTGATCAAAAAGAACATATTGCCCGGCGCATCCCCCTCCATCCGGAGAAAAATGGCTACGATCACCGCCTCGGAACCGCCGACCTGTTCGGCAATGCGCTCGAACGGAAGCAGGTTCACTTTGGGAACGGCCATGTCGACGGGCTTGTCGAGCAGGCGAGAGAGAGCCGTCGCGGCATTGCCGGCCCCGATGTTGCCTACCTCCCGCAACACGTCCATTTTGAAATCGGCGTCCTGACTGAACATGTTCACCGGCTTACTCCCCGAATTCTTCCAGTTGGATGATTTCCGAGCGGTTGAGCACTTCGGACAGATTAAGCAGGATCAGCAGACGGTTGTCGCCGATTTTGGCCACGCCGCTCAAATATTTCGCCTTGACGCCGCCGACGACTTCCGGAGGCACTTCGATCGAGTCGCTCATGATGTCGATCACGTCGTTGGCCGAGTCGACGATAAATCCGACTTCCAGGTCCCCTACGGCGACGATAATGATCCGCGAGTTGTCCGTCGGTTCCGTCTCCGGCAGACCGAACCGGCCTCTTAAATCGATGACCGGAACGACGACCCCGCGAAGATTGATGACCCCTTTGACGAACGGAGGCGTCTTCGGCACGCGCGTAATCGGAGCCATGCGCTCGATCGTGCGGACCTTGTCCACCTCGATGCCGTATTCTTCGTGCGCCAAAGTGAAGACGATGACTTTCAGTTCCTCTGCCACAGGTGCTTCCTCCTCGTAAAAACCGAAATTTTATTTGATAAGCGAATTCGGATCGATGATGAGCGCAACCTGGCCGTCGCCCAAAATCGTGGCTCCCGAGACGAATTGGAGATTGGTCAAATATTTGCCCATCGTTTTCAGGACGATTTCGTTTTGCGCGATAAAATCGTCCACCAGCACGGCGGCCAATTTTTCGCCTTTGCGGATGACCAGCATCTCCGTTTCTTCTTCCTGGTCGTCCCTGTAGTCGGGAGATTCCAGCAGCTCGGCGAGAGAAAGCACCGGAATGATCGAACTGCGGTACTCGATGACGCGGCTGCCGTGCACTTCCCGGATTTGGTCCCGCCGGACCGTGGCCGTTTCCACGATGGAAGACAGCGGGAATGCGTATTTTTCCGAGCCCAGCTTGATCAGCATCGCCGAAATGATGGAGAGCGTCAGCGGAAGCTGGATGGAAAATTTCGAGCCTTTGCCGAAGGCGGAGGTAACGGTCACCTGGCCTCCCAGCGATTCGATCTTCGATTTGACGACATCCAGCCCGACGCCGCGGCCGGAAATGTCGGAAATTTTGTCCGCGGTGCTAAAGCCGGGTGCGAACAGCAGCATGTTTACCTCGTCGTCGGTAAGCTTCTTCGCCTCTTCCGGCGTCACGACTCCCCGTTTCAGCGCGGTGTCCAGCACCTTCTGCCGGTTGATGCCCCTGCCGTCGTCCTCGATCTCGATGAACACGTGGTTACCGCTGTGATAAGCGCGCAGATGAACGGTGCCGGTCTCCGGCTTGCCCGCCGCGGTCCGGTCCGCGACCGGTTCGATCCCGTGGTCGATCGAGTTGCGGATCAAGTGAACGAGCGGGTCGCCGATCTCGTCGATGACCGTCCGGTCCAGCTCCGTTTCCGCGCCCGTAATCACGAGGTCGACTTTCTTGTCCAGCGACTTGGCGAGATCCCGCACCATCCGGGGGAATCGGTTAAAGACGCTCTCGACCGGAACCATGCGAAGCTTGAGCACGATGTTCTGCAAATCGCTGCTTACGCGGGCCATATGCTCGACCGTTTCCGTCAGGTCGTTGCGGCGGACTTCGGACGCCAATTGCTCCAGGCGGGCGCGGTCGATCAGCAGCTCGCTGAACAGGTTCATCAGCTTGTCCAAACGGTCGATGTCGACGCGGATCGTCCGCCCCGCCGCGGCTCCGCCCGCCGGCTTGGCCTGCGCGGCCGGGGCTTTTTTGCCCGTGTCCGCAGCCGGAGCGGAAGCGTTCGGAGCGGAAGCGGCCGGAGCCGAGGCGGCGGGAGCGGCGGCCGACGTCTCGCGCATGGCTTTGACGGCTTGAAGCGCCGCCTGGCTTTCCTGCTCCTTGGACTGGTCGAGCTCGGCCAGCGACGAGCGGTCCACCTGCATGATCGTGACGTCCTCGATCTCGGAAACGTTCAGGATGGCGGCCTTCAGCTGCTCTTCGTCGATTTGCGAAACATAGTAGACCGAGAAGCTGCGGTCGAATTTGTCCTGTTCGATGTCCTGGACGGAAGGATGGGACTTGATGATGTCCCCGTTCCGCTCCAGCAGCTCGAAGACCATGTACGCCCGAACCGCTTTGAGGACGCAATCCTCGCGGATGAACACCTCGATATGGAAAACTTTCAGCCCGCTCTCGATCGATTGCTGCAAAACCGAAAGCTGATACTGATCGAGCAGAAGCTGCGTCGCGACAAGCGGGCCGTCGGCAACGCCGCCGGGCGCGGAAGCCGCCGAAGCCGGCTTGCCCGCATCCCCTCTGACGATCGCCTTCAACTGTTCGACCAGCTCGGAGACGTCCGCCTTGCCGTCGCCCCCGCCCACGACATCCTGAACCATCCCTTCCAGCGCATCCAGACATTTGAACAGGGCGTCGAAGATCGTTTCGTTCATCTTCAATTGGTTGTTGCGGACCAGATCGAGGACGTTCTCCATTTCGTGGGTCAGCGACGCCAGATCCTCGAAGCCCATCGTCGCGGACATCCCCTTCAGCGTGTGGGCGGAACGGAAAATGACCTGCACGATGCTGATGTCTTCGGGCTCCTGTTCCAGCCGGAGCATATTTTCGTTCAGGGCCTGCAAGTGATCGTTCGCTTCATCGAGAAAAATGGATAAATACTGATTCATTTCCACTGTCCGGGCACCTCCTGGTCGGCTGAATCAGCCGCTCAAGTTTCATCAATTACGTTCGCGCACCTCTTGCACGAGAACCGGGGCGATTTGCTGCAGGCGAAGCACATGCGTCGCCGCGCCGAGCTCCACCGCCGACCGGGGCATTCCGTATACGACGCAGGTCTGTTCCGCTTCCGCGATCGTCATTACCGCTCCGTCGTCCCGGAGCGCCTTCATTCCCTTCGCCCCGTCGCTGCCCATCCCCGTCATCAGGACTGCATGCCGCCTAAGTTCCTTCATTCCGAGCACCGACTCGAACAGCCAGTCGACCGACGGCTTGTGGCCGCTGTAAGGCGGCTCGTCGGACAGCGCGATCCGGTACCGGCCGGCGCTTTCTCTCTTTAGCGCCATGTGCCTGCCTCCCGGCGCGATGTAGGCCGTGCCGGCAACGACCGGTTCGCCGTCCTGCGCTTCGCGGACCGAAAGGGCCGAGTACGAGTCGAGCCGCTGCGCGAGCGAGCGGGTGAACTTCGGCGGCATATGCTGCACGATCAGAATCGGCGCAGGGAACGATTCCGGCAGCGCCGACAGCACCTCGTGCAGCGCTCTCGGGCCGCCGGTGGACGTTCCGATGACGACGATATCCGTAAAATCGGTCCGTCCGGGCCGCGCCGGCCGCGCTTCCCGGCCGGCGCCTTCCTGCGCGGCCTGCGGTTTGGCCGCGGCAGCGGGCTTGGCCGTCGCCGGGGCGGAGCTGTCCGGCGCGGCGGACTGTGCCGCAGGCGCTGCCGGCTTGGCCGCCGCTTTCTCCGGCGACGGCCGCGTCATCGCCGCCGGCTGCTCCTCCGCCCCGGCCGTACGCCCGCTCTTCAGGCGCGCCGCCATGCCCTTGGCTTCGCCGCGCGCCCCGGGGGCGCCGCCGTCCTTGTCCGGCAGCCCGAGCGCCCCGCGTGCGTCCGGGAGCCCGTCGGCGGGAGCCGGCGGCCGCGCGCGTCTTGCCGGCGGCAACTTGGCGAGCGGACCGGGCGGCGGCAGGCCGCGGAATCTCGCCGGCGCTTGCGCTCCGGCTTCTGCCGGCTGGGCGTCCGCCGAAGGCGGGGCTGGCTTCGTCAGCTCCGGCGAAGGCGCCGCCGGCTGTTGCGGTTCCGGCTGAAGAGGCTTCGGCGCAGGCGACGGCAATGGCGATGGCGCAGAAGCGGATGCCGATGCGGCCGACGCCCGCGGCGCCTTGCCGGCCTCGTCCGCCGGACTCGGCGTTCGGCCGAAGGCCGGTCCCCGCTCCTCCTCCTCGCCGTCGCCGATGGCGTAAAGAAGATGGAAGTTGCCGCTTTTGACCATCTCGACGGCGATGTGAAGCTTCTCCAGAAGCTGCTCGCCGACTTTGCGGATATCGAGCTTGACCGCGCCGTCCGGCTTGCGGATGAAATCGAGCGCGCCGTACTGCAGCGCCTTGATCGTGTCGCGGGTTCCGTTGTCCGTCACCGCCGAGATCATGATCACGGGCGTCGGCCTAAGGGCCATGATTTTCCGCAATGCCTGCAGCCCGTTCATGTGCGGCATTTCCAGATCCATCGTAATGACATCGGGCTCAAGCTGCAGCGTCCGCTCAACCGCTTCCACGCCGTCGGACGCCGTGCCGATGACCTCGAACGCCGGATCCGCGGCGATAAAGTCGCTGAAAACTTTGCGCATAAAAGGGGAGTCGTCCACAACCAGCACTCTGAAGTTCGACATGAGGCCCCCCCCTTACAAGTCTCTAAGATGCAAGCTGGTTGTCAGCCCCATAAACGGCGAATCTTTTGCAAAAAACGGGTCGCCGTGCTTGCTTTCCGTTCCTGCGATTCTCCGGACAAATAGCGGGTGGCGATGCTGTCGATGCCCCGGTAAGCCGGGCTGTCCGGAAAAGCGAGGGAAAGCGCCGTTTGGCGTTTGACGGCTTTGGGCACGCACGCGTCGTCGGGCACGCAGCCAAGCAGCGGAACGTCGATGCCGAGAAAACGGCTCGCGACTTGCCGGATGTTCTCCGCGGTCTGTCGTCCCTCGCGCTCGTTGGCCACCCGATTGACGATGAGCCGGAACTGCACGTCGTATCCCATCGACCTCACCATCTTCATCAAGGCGTAGGCGTCGGTAATCGAGGTCGGCTCCGGCGTCGTGACGACGATGGTTTCGTCCGCGGCCGTAATAAAACGAACGATTTCCTTCGACAGCCCGGCTCCCGTATCGAACAGAAGAAAATCGACATGGCCGTGAAGCTTTCCGATCTCGTTCACGAAGTATTCCAGCTCCTGCTCCGACAGCCGGATCAAATCCTGAAACCCGGAGCCTCCGGCAATAAACTGCAAGCCGCCCGGACCGGTCTGAATAATCTCCCAGATCGTTTTTTCGCGCTTCAAGAGATGGATCAGACTGTAGGCGGCCGGCGTCCCCAGCAAAACATCGATGTTCGCCATGCCGATGTCCGCATCGAACAGCAGCACCCGGTACCCTTTGCTTTGGAGCGCCATCGCGAAGTTCAGGCTGAAATTCGACTTCCCGACCCCTCCTTTGCCGCTGGTGACCGTAAGAATCCGCGTCGCATGCGTCGGCGGCATGTCCCTGGAGTAAACCATATGCCTGAGCGCCTGCGCCTGGTCAGCCATGAGCGGGTTCCCCCAGCAAGCGGGCAATCATGTCTTCGGGATCGAAAGCGCGAATATCGTCCGGTACGGTCTGCCCGCATGTGACGTACGAAATTTCAAAATCGAACCCTCGCACCAGATTGAGCACGGAACCGAAGGAATCCGTCTCGTCCATTTTCGTCAGCAACAGCCGGCGGACGCCGTATTTGGCGAATTGGGCAGCTACCTCCTTCATGTCGGAATACTTGTGCGTCAGGCTCAGCACCAGCACGTTTTCGGCTTGCTGCCCGGGAGCGAGCAGGCTGTTCACTTCGGATACGAACAGTTCGTTGCGGTAATTGCGGCCGGCCGTATCCATCAGCAGCAGGTCCCGGTCTTCCAGCTTCTTGTAAGCGCGGCTGAGCTCCGAAGGCGAGAACACCACTTCCAGCGGAACGTTCAAAATGTCGGCGTACGTCCTGAGCTGGTCGACCGCCGCGATGCGGTACGTATCCGCCGTAATGAAGCCGACCTGCCGCCGGTGGACGAACGCTTGATCCGCCGCCAGCTTCGCGATCGTCGTCGTCTTGCCGACGCCGGTCGGCCCGACGAAATTGACGATCCGGGTTGCGGGCGAAATGCCGCGTCCTACGGACGGCAGCATCCATTCCCGCAGCAATTCCCGCGCCAAGCCGTACGCTGCCGCGCCGTCCGGCGAGGCGGCTCCTTCCAGCCGCCGGTTCACCGTTTGGGCGAACTGCTCGACGTATTCGGGCTCGACGCCCTGCCTCGCCAGCCGCTGGGACAGCAGCAGCACCTCGTCGTTCAAGCTGCGGGCGTTGTATTGGCGGTTGATCCGGATCATCATTTCCTTCATCGACCGCAGCTCCCGCAGCAGGGCCGTGGTCTCATCCTCCTCTTCGTCGGACAAAGCGGCGGCTCTTCCATTGCGCAGAGGCGAAACGGACTCGGCCTTCGCCGCAGCCGCCGCAGGCTCGAGAGCGGCTTCTCCCCCCTGCCGGGACAACGCCGATTGCACCGCATCGGCGAAGGAAATCGCCGTCGCTTCGCGCTTCCGCCCTTCCGGTCCCGCCGCAGGAACGCTTTCGTCCCTTGCGGGCTGGACGGCCGTGCCCCGGATATAGCGCTCTCGAACCGCCTTCGGCGGCAGCACCGGCTTGGCCGGCTCGTCCGCCGCTGCCGCTTCGGCGAGAACAGCGGAGGCGGACGGAGCAGCGGATGGCTGCGGCGCCGCCGCTGCGGTCCGGGCCGCCGAAGGCGCTGCCGCCGCGGGTTGAAGCGAAGCGGCTTTTCTTACGGTCTCGTCGACCGCGGCGATTACCTCGACGCGTTTCTTGCGAAACATGCCAAGAAATCCGCCGACGCGGATTTCCTTCGTGTTGAGGATGACAGCATCGTTGCCGAGTTCGCTTCGGATTTTTTGCACCGCTTCAGGCAGATCGCCCGCCAGGTAACGTTTTACTTTCATGCGCTCACCACCCCGATGCTTTGCACTTCAATGTTCGGCTCCAGCTCGCTGTACGAGAGAACGGGAACGTCCTGAAGGGTGCGCTCGATCATCTGGCGCAGATACATCCGAACGTTCGGCGAAGTCAGGACGATCGGCTGCTGGCCGGTCTGGACGGCCTTGTTCACCTGCTCGGCCAATCGGTGATAGATCGCCTGGGACGAAGCGGGATCCATCGCCAAATAGCTGCCCTGATCGGATTGTTGAACCGATTCGGCGATTTTCTTCTCGACGGCCGGACTGATCGTAATGACTTTAAGCGGCTCGTTCGGGCTCGCATACTGCTGGGTAATTTGCCGGGAAAGCGCCTGGCGCACGTACTCGGTCAGCACGTCCGGGTCCTTGGTGAACTTGCCGTAATCGGCGAGCGTCTCGAAAATGGTGACCAAATCGCGAATCGAAATTTTTTCTTTCAACAGCTTGGCCAGCACCTTTTGCACGTCGCCGATCGACAGCGTCGACGGGATAAGCTCCTCGATAAGCGTGGCGTGGTTTTCCTTGACGCTGTCGATGAGCGTCTTCGTTTCCTGGCGCCCAAGCAGCTCGTGCGCGTGTTTTTTGATGACTTCGGTCAAATGGGTCGCGACGACGGACGGCGGATCGACGACCGTATAGCCGGACATCTCCGCGCGCTCTTTCATCGATTCGTCGATCCAAAGCGCCGGCAGCCCGAAAGCGGGTTCCTTCGTCTCGATTCCCGTAATCGTTTCGTCCTCGAACCCCGGACTCATCGCCAAATAATGGTTGAGCAGCAATTCGCCGCGAGCGACCAAATTGCCTTTGATTTTGATGACGTATTCGTTCGGCTTAAGCTGAATATTGTCGCGAATCCGAATCACCGGGACGATCAGCCCCATGTCCAAGGCGCACTGCCGCCTGATCATGATGATCCGGTCGAGCAGATCTCCTCCCTGCTGCGTATCCGCCAGCGGAATGAGGCCGTATCCGAATTCGAACTCGATCGGATCCACCTGAAGCAGGCTGACGACGCTTTCGGGACTGCGGACTTCCTCGATTTCCTTTTCCTCCACGAGCTGCTCTTCCGCCTTTTGCTTCTGGTTCATATTGCGCTGCAGCCTGTAGGCCGCAAAGGCCAGGAGAGCGGCGAGCGGAACCGTCGCGATCGGCCCGATCGGCGTGGCGATGCCGAGCAAAGCGACCGTGCCCGCAACAATGTAGAGCAGACGGGGGTAGCGAAGCAATTGCACCGACAGGTCGGAGGCCATATTGCCGTCCGATGCCGCGCGCGTGACGATAATGCCCGTCGCGGTGCTGATGAGCAGCGCCGGCACCTGGCTGACCAGCCCGTCGCCGATGCTGAGAATCGAATAGGTATCGAGGGCTTCTTCGAAGCTCATCCCGTGGATGGCCATGCCGATAATGAACCCGCCGATCAGGTTGATCGCCACGATGATGATGCTGGCAATCGCGTCGCCTTTGACGAACTTGCTCGCGCCGTCCATGGAACCGTAGAAATCCGCTTCCTTCTCGATCTTTTCGCGCCGCTCTTTGGCTTGCTGCTCATTGATCAGGCCGGCGTTCAGATCGGCGTCGATGCTCATCTGCTTGCCGGGCATCGCGTCGAGCGTAAACCTCGCGCCGACTTCGGATACCCGTTCGGCGCCTTTCGTAATGACGATAAACTGGACGACGATCAGAATGAGGAAGACGACGAAGCCGATGGCCAGCTCCCCGCCCGCCACAAAGCTGCCGAACGTCTCGACGACCTTGCCCGCTTCGCCTTCGGACAAGATCAGGCGCGTCGTGGAAATGTTCAGCGCCAGGCGATATACGGTGGTCACCAGCAGCAGGGTCGGAAAAATGGAGAACTGCAGCGGGTCGGTCGTATTCATGGACAGCAGCAAAATCATGAGCGCCAACGAAATGTTGATAATGAGCAGCACGTCTAGCAGCTGATGAGGAATAGGGACGACCATCATCAGGACGATGCCTATAATGCCGACAAGAATGGTAATGTCCCGGGTTTTCATGATGCTCCCTCCCTCCTACGAAATGCTTCAATCCTGGCGACAAGCTTTGCCGGCGGCGTCACGCGTTGCGGCGGCCCTTGAGTCGGTATACGTAAGCGAGCACCTCCGCGACGGCCTGGAACAAATCGCTCGGAATCGTGTCCCCGATTTCCGTCCGTTCGTACAGCGCGCGGGCGAGCGGTTTATTTTCCATGGTGACGATGTCGTGCGCCTTGGCGACTTCCCGAATCCGCAGCGCCAGATAGTCCTGCCCTTTGGCGATCACTTTGGGCGCATCCATCTTCTTCCCGTCGTACTGCAGAGCGACGGCATAGTGGGTCGGGTTGGTGATGATCACGTCCGCCTTCGGCACATCCTGAATCATGCGCGTGATCGCCATCCGGCGCTGACGTTCGCGAATTCGCGCTTTGACCCTCGGATCGCCCTCCAAGTTTTTGTACTCGTCTTTGATGTCCTGCTTGCTCATGCGGATGCTTTTTTCGAACTGGTATTTCTGGAAGTAATAGTCTCCGATCGCCAAAAGAAACAGCAGCGCCGCGACGATGATCCCCAGTCGGACGGTCAGATCCGCGGCGAAGGAAAAAATATCCTGCACCGGAACGTGCGACAAGGCCAGAACGCTGTCGCGTTCCGCCCAAATCACCATATAAACGACGATGGCGACCACGATGAGCTTCAGCGTGCTTTTCACCAGCTCGAACAGGGAGCGGGCGCTGAACATCCGCTTGAAGCCCTCAACCGGATTGAGGCCGCTGAGCTTGAATTTCAGCGGCTCCGTCGTGAACAGCCAGCCGAACTGCACGTAGCTGGCCGCAAACACGACCGCAATCGCCCCGATAAAAACGGGGGCCAAAACCAACAGCATCTGATACGCATACCGGGTAAACAATTGGCCGACGTTCAATTCGTTGACATCCATCGTCAGCCGGTGAACGAGCACATCGCCGAACATGCCGACGATGTGCTTCCAGAAAAAAGAGCCCAGCACCATAAAGAGGGCGACCGTCACCAGCAATTCGAGCGAAGAGACGACTTCCTGGCTGTGGGCGACCTGGCCCTTTTTCCTCGCTTCTTCCCGCTTCTTGGGCGTTGCCTTTTCCGTTTTCTCCCCGGCGAACAGCTGCAAATCCATTGACAGATGAAACCTGGACATCGGAAAGGCCCCCTCCTTCGAAGCGTCTGTTACGACTCGCCGGCTTGCAAAATGACGAACAGCTTTTCGAGCGCGTCGTACATATGATCGAACAGCGTTTGAAACACGACGCCGATTCCCGGCATCACCAGAATGAGAACCGCAAGGCCGATCATGATTTTGACCGGAATGCCGATCACAAACACGTGAAACTGTGGCGCCGCTCGGGTCAGCAGGGCGAGGCCGACATCGGTCAGAAACATCGCGACGACCAGCGGAGCCGACACCTGCAGGGCAAGCATGAACGTATCGGCAAACGTACGGCTCAGAAACGCCGTCAGACTGCCGCCGTACACCGTCTGAAAAAAATGGTTGTCGAGCGGCAGCCAACGGTAGCTGTCCATGATCGCGGAAATCAAGTAATGGTGCCCGTTGATGTTGAGAAACACTAAAATCATCAGCATGAATTTCAGGTTGCCGAGCAGCGGGGCCGACATGCCCGTCAAAGGATCGACGATGTTGGCCACGCCCAGCCCCATTTGCATATCCATAAACGAACCGGCGGTCTGCACGACCGTGAAGAACAGATAAGCGACAAACCCGATGAGCAGTCCCGCCAGAACTTCCTTCATGACCGCAAGTATGTAGTTGGCATCGGCCGTAACCCGGTCGTCGAAGCCGACGTTCAGAAAAACGATGACCGCGATAAAAAAAGCCAGCCCGATTTTAAACGTCCCCGGAACCGTTCGGGTCGAGAACACCGGAGCGACAACGATAAACGAACTGATGCGGCACAGCACGAGCAGAAATGCCGGAAACAACTGCATAATCTGTTCCATGCGGCGTCATCCGATATAACTCGCGAGGTTGCCGAGCAGCTGCTTCGTAAAATCGACCAGCGTATTTAAAATCCACGGCCCGAACACCAGCACGGCAACGAATACGGCGATAATCTTGGGAATAAAAGCGAGCGTCTGCTCATGAATCTGCGTCGTCGCCTGAAAGATGCTGACGATCAGACCGACGATCAGACCCAATCCGAGCATAGGCGCGCTAACCTTCAAAATGACGTACAGCGCTTGCCCTGCCAAGCCGATGACGAAATTGGAACTCATTGCTCTTCCTCCAATGCCTGCTGCCAAGCGGCGTTACGTCTGAAAGCTGGTTAACAGCGACTGAATGACCAAATACCATCCATCGACGAGAACGAAAAGCAAGATCTTGAACGGCAGCGATATCATAACCGGCGGCAGCATCATCATCCCCATGGCCATCAACGTGCTGGAGACGACCATATCGATGATCAGGAACGGAATGAAAATCATGAATCCCATCTGGAACGCCGTTTTGAGCTCGCTCATCGCGTAAGCCGGGACGAGTACCGTCAGCGGGATGTCCTGATACGTTTTCGGTTTCTCCGTTTTCGTATAGTTCATGAACAGCAGCAGGTCTTTCTCCCGCGTGTGCTTGTACATGAACTCCTTCATCGGCACCGCCGCTTTCTGGAGCGCCTCCGTTTGCGAAATGTTCCCGGCCAAATAGGGCTGCAGCGCCTGCTCGTTCACTTTCGAAAGCGTCGGCGACATGATAAACAAGGTCAGAAACAGCGCAAGGCCGATCAGCACCTGGTTCGGCGGCATTTGCTGGGTGCCGAGAGACGTCCGGACGAACCCGAGCACAATGACGATCCGCGTAAAGCTGGTCATCAGCACCAGGATGGCGGGCGCGAGGCTGAGCACCGTAATCAGCAGCAGCAGAGACAGCGCAGAAACGCTTGCGTTCTCGCCTCCGCCTCCGATCGAAATGTCGACGATCGGCTCCGAAGCGTGAGCGGGAACGCCGGCGAATAACCAAACCGCTTGAAGCCAAAGAAAGCTGAATATCCGTTTTTTGGTCATGTTTGATCCGTCCGATTTCCGGAGCCGCTGTCCTCTAGCAGCTGCTCCACCTTCTGACGCCGCTGCGAAAGCTCCCGCAGTCGGTGTTCCAACGTTTCTTCGAAGCTGGGCGCGGGCAGGTCCGCATCGCCGGACGCATCGGAAGCGCCGGCCTGACGGCGTTTCCCCCATTGCCGAAGCCAAGCGGGGAGCGCGGCTTCCGGGGCCGCGTTGTCGGCCTCGTGCCTGGCCAAGAGGTCCGCGACCAGCTCCGGATCCGTTATGGCTTCCAGCAGCGTTACGTTCTCCCCTACGCCAAGCACATAAATCCGGCCGTTCCATTCGACGATCTGAAGCGATTTGTTCGGACCGACGGACAAGCCGCCCAGAGAGCGGAGCGACCGGTTCATCCACCAGCCCCGATTGCGCTTGCCGATAAACCGAAGCACGACGATGATCAGGCCGATGATCAGCGCCAGCACCAAAATAATGCGCAGCAGGTCCCAGGCCGAGGTTCCCGGAATCTCGCCGGCCATCCATGCGTTAGACATGCGGTACGGCTCCCGGATCAGCCTAACGTTTTCTTGATGGCTTCGATGACGCGGTCGGCCTGGAACGGCTTGACGATAAAGTCTTTCGCGCCGGCCTGGATGGCGTCGATAACCATCGCCTGCTGTCCCATGGCGGAGCACATGATGACTTTCGCGTTCGGGTCGAGCTTGCGGATTTCCTTAAGCGCGGCGATTCCGTCCATTTCCGGCATCGTGATGTCCATCGTGATCAAATCGGGCTGCAGTTCCTTGAACTTTTCGATCGCTTGCGCGCCGTCCTGAGCTTCCCCGACGACTTCATATCCGTTTTTCGTCAAAATGTCGCGAATCATCATTCGCATGAATGCAGCGTCATCCACAATCAAAATCCGGTTTGCCATTTATGGTTCCTCCCGTATAGACTCATTGTATTTTATGGACCCGATCCCACTGGCTGACGATGTCCGTTACGCGGACGCCGAAGTTTTCGTCGATGACGACGACTTCGCCTTTGGCGATCAGTTTGTTGTTGACCAAGATATCCACCGGCTCGCCCGCCAGCTTGTCCAGCTCGATGATGGAGCCTTGGGACAACTCCAGAATTTCCTTGATTTCTTTTTTGGTCCTGCCGAGTTCGACCGTCACCTTAAGCGGGATGTCCAGCAGCAGGTTCAGATTCGATTCGTCGCCGTGAACGCCCGGATTTTGGAAATGGGCAAACTGCACGGGCTGAACGTTTACGTTGCGGTTCATCGAAGAACCTCCCGCAGGCGGCGGGTAATACGAAGGAGCCGGCTCCTCGTAAACCGGTCTCTGAGCCGCCGGCGAAGGCGCCGGAGACGGAGCGGGCGGCGGCGTCTGTGGCGCTTGCGCAGCGGGCTGCGTTGCAGGCTGCGAGGCGGGTGCCGAGGTCTGCGGCTTCGGAGCCTCCGGCTCCGCCGGGCCCGACGAAGATCCCATGAGCGATTTCACCAGTTCCTTCGAGAAGGACACGGTAAGCAGCTGCATGATCGTCGAGTCGATCAAATCGCCGATTTTGAGCCGGAACGACACCTTGACGAACACTTCGTCGGGCGGCATGTTGCCCAGCCCGGTACCGCTTTTCACATCCATGATGTCGACCGTCGGCGGCGAAATGTTGACGAACCGGTTGAAAATCGTCGACATGGACGTCGCCGACGAGCCCATCATCTGATTCATCGCTTCCTGAACCGCGCTGATATGAATCTCGTTCAGCTCTTCCGACGTTACTTTCCCCTCCCCGCCCAGCATCAGGTCCGCGATCACCTGCGCGTCATGGGCGCGGATCACCAAGGAGTTGATGCCTTCGAATCCGTCCACGTAATGCACGTGAACGGCCACGTGAGGCTTGGGGAATTCGTCTACAAATTGGGAGCGGAGGATCATCGACACCTTGGGAGTCGTAATATCCACCTTTTTGCCAAGCAGCGTGGACAGCGCGGTCGCGGCGCTGCCAAACGTGATATTGCCGATCTCGCCGAGCGCATCCTGCTCCAGCGGCGACAAATAGTCGTTTACATTCAGCTCCTGTTCGGCGGCGAGCGCCGCGGCGCTTTCTTCTTCGCCCGAAGATTGGCGCAGCAGCGCGTCTATCTCTTCCTGCGACAAGTAATCCTTACTCGTCATCGATCTCTTCCACTCCTTCGCTGACGATTTCGTCGATTTGGACCGCCATTCTGTCGCGAACGGTTCCCGGACTTCCAATGAACTTCAGCTTGCCGCCAACCTTGATTTCCAGGCCGGAATCGGTCTTTTTCTGCAGCGTAATCACGTCGCCCACCGCCAGATTCAGAAACTCCTGAACGGATATTTGCGAAGTGCCCAGCTCGGCGACGATGGGAAGCTTGGCCTTGTGCACCCGCTGCTCGAGCAGATGAACTTCATCCGGCGACCTGGTCTTTTTCTGCGAGACAAACCAGTGATGGACCGACAGCTTCGACATAATCGGCTCAATGACGACATGAGGGATACACAGGTTGATCATCCCGGTCGTATCGCCGATTTTGGTGCTGAGCGAGATGAGCGCAATCGTCTCGTTGGGCGAAACGATCTGCATGAACTGCGGATTCGTTTCCAGCGCCTCAAGCCGCGGCTCGATGTCCAACACGGTTTTCCAGGCTTCCTGCAGCGTTTCCAGCGCCCGGCTGAAGATTTTCTCCATAATAATGTTCTCGATTTCCGTCAAGGTGCCGATTTTGCTCGGAGCCGAACCCGTCCCGCCCAGGAGACGATCCAGCATCGCGAACGCGACATTGGGGTGAACCTCGAGGACCATGCGCCCTTCCAGCGGTTCCGCTTCGAAGATGTTCAGAATCGTCATTTTCGGAATGGACCGGATGAATTCGTCGTAAGGAAGCTGCTCCACCTGAACGACATTGATCTGAACGAACGTCCTCAACTGAGCCGAAAAATAAGTCGTCAGATAACGCGCGAAGTTCTCGTGAATGCGCGTCAGGCTGCGAATGTGGTCTTTGGAGAAGCGAACGGCTCTCTTGAAGTCATAGACCCGAACCCGCTTTTGGGACTCCTCTTTTTTCAGTTCTTCGGCATCCATTTCACCGGAGGACAGCGCCGCAAGCAGCGCGTCGATCTCGTTTTGCGAAAGGACGTCTACCAATCTTCTCACCCCTTTCCGGAGAGTTCAGCGCCGGGCGATCGTCAGATTTGCGTCATGATGAAATTCGTAATCTCCACTTTGGTCAGCTTGCCCTTGGTCAGAACGGGATTGATATCGTTAAGAAGCTTGGCGGTCAGACGGTCCTTGCCTTCCGTACCGCTCAGTTCCTCCGGCTTCAATTGCCATAAAGCCCGGTTGACGATCGCCTTGATCTTCGTCTCTTTCACTTTGTCGAATTCTTCTTTCGAAGATTCCGAATCCAGCTGGAAAGAGAAGCTGAAGGACACCACATAGCTGGTATCCGCAATGTTCGTTTTAATATCGTTCAATTCGGATGTGACCTTGACGATCTCATCGGCGGACATCGGCTCGGCTTGTACGTTCGCTACGCTCTCTTGCGCCTGCGCCTTGGGATCGCTGGAATCCGTTCCTCCGAACAAGGTGTTCCAAGAATACAGCACGACAATGGCGATGAGCGTAATCGCAAGCAATAGCGAAACGAGCCAGGGCAACATTTTTCTCATGACGTAGCTCCCTCCGTTTGCGTGCCTGCCGCATGCCCGGCGACCGCGGCAAACACGCCGATACTGCGCAAATATTGCCGGATGGACCGGATCACATCCGAAGAATTTTCCATCACGATGTATTTCTTTCCTGTCGTAAGCGTAATGAGCGTATCCGGCGTCTGTTCGATCGATTCGATCAGCAAGGCGTTCACGTAAAATTGCGTGCCGTTTAAACGTGTCACTGCGATCATGGGGATCCTCCCGAATCGCCGGGGGAGGAGAACGTCCTCCCCGGCGACGCCTTATTACCGTTTCAGGTTCACGACTTCCTCCAGAATCGAGTCGGAAGTGGTGATGATACGAGAGTTCGCCTGGAAGCCCCGCTGCGCAACGATCATTTCCGTAAATTCGTTGGTCAAGTCGACGTTGGACATCTCAAGCTGGCCGGCGATGATATCTCCTCTTCCTGCATCCCCGGCAAAAGTGGTTATCGTAGCGATATCTTCCGGATCCGCATATGTCGTTAGCTTGTACAGACTGCCGCCGGCTTTCTCCAATCCGCTCGGATTTCTCACCTTGGCGACCCCGATCTGATCGATCGGAGCGGTTACGCCGTCCACATCCGTCCCCATTACGGTACCGTCCTTTTCGATAGAGAACGATACGTAAGTGGCCGGATCAATAAAAATGGGCCCGCCGGCTCCGGCGTTCATGACGAACAAGCCGTCCGAATTTACCAGATAGCCTTCAGCATCGACCGTGAAGTTGCCGGCACGCGTCAGATATGCCGTGGCGTCGGTGCCGTCCGCGCTGACGACAAAAAATCCGTCGCCGTCAATCCGAAGATCGGTGGGAACGTTCGTCGTCTGGGCGCTTCCTGGCGTATGAACGGTATCGATGGCGGCAACCGTGACGCCAAGGCCGATTTGACGCGGATTCACTCCGCCCGCTACGCCCGGATCGGGCGTAGTGCCTCCGGCAACGGTTTGGCTCAAAATGTCCTGGAACATGACCCGGCCGGCTTTGAAGCCCGTCGTGTTCACGTTTGCGATATTGTTGCCGATGACATCCAGCTTCGTTTGAAAGCCTCTCATCCCGGAAACTCCGGAGTACATGGAGCGAATCATAACTATTCTACCTCCCGTTTGGTAACTGACCGCTTCCGTCGTTCGGCGGTCAAGGGCCTCCTGTCGAAGGTCCAGCCCTGCTAGCGAGCACTAAGCGACAACGACCGCGCTGTCGATTTGCGTAAAGACGTGGTCCTTCACGGACGAGCCGTCCATAGCGGTGACGACTGTTCGGTTGGGTACGTTGACGATCATCGCGATGTCCCGGAAGATCACGAGCGAATCCTTCGCCCCCTTGGTCGCGGCCCTGTCGACGGCGTTTGCGATCCGGTCCAGCTGATCCGGCTGCAGGACGATTCCCCGCTGCCTAAGCCTCTGTTCGGCGTGCTGGCTGAAGCGCAGCCTTTCCTTTGCCAGCAAATCTTTAAAGCTGGCCGCTTGCGTATGGGCAAGCAGCGAATCCCGGTCTGCCGCCGTCGCGACGGTCCGTAAGCCCTTGGGCACTCCGGCTGGGCCCGCCGTCAAATGGGCTGCCAGCAACCGGTCGCTCACGCCCCCGTCACCTCCGGCTCATCCGCGCCGTTCCCGCCGTCGGACTTGCCCGGATAGGCGATCGACGTCAGTTCCTCCACCTTGACTTCATCGGAACCGATCTTGGCATACGGCACCCCGTCTCTCATGACGATCGAATCTACGATTCCGGATTTGAGAGAGGTCGAGCCGTCGCTGTTCGTCGCATACCATTCCACCTGCATGCCGATCACCCCGGAAGACAAACTCGGGGAATAACGGAGCGCCTCCATCTGCTTGGATACGTTCATCATCTGCTCAAGCGAAGAGAACTGCGCCATTTGCGAAATGAACTGCGTGTTGTCCATCGGCTGCAGCGGGTCCTGATTGGACAATTGCGTAATCAGGATTTTCAGAAAATCATCCTTGCCCAATTCGGACGATGGAGATCTGGCGGCCGCCTTTTGCACATTTTGCGAGGAGTAGTACGGCCAGACGTTCGTCGTGCTGACGCTGCTGGATGCCACTTGCTTCACCTCCTTAGATTGTGCTTAGGCTATCACATTCAAGGAGCTGCCGTAGCCGATCTCCTTCAAGCCGTTCGAGCGGGCAAGCTCGTCTTCGAAATCCCCGATTTCCTCAAGGGAAGAATCGCGGCCGGTTCGGGAAGAATACTGCTCTTCGCGTCCCGAGCCGGAGTGGCGCTGCTCCTGTTCGCTAAACGATGCGGTATCCTGCAGTTCGGAGTGCTGGACGACTTCGATCCGCTCCACCTGAATGCCCTGGTTCTGAAGCGCCGCCCGAAGGGTGTTCAACTGATTCTCGATCAATTCCTTCGCCGTGCCGTTCTGGGCGACGAATTGGGCCGTCATCTGGCCTTCCTGCATGACGATGCGCACATCCACGTGGCCCAAATGCTCGGGATGGAGCGAAATCCGCGCCTCCGTCAGTCCGTTGCCGTTATGCAGAACGAACTGCTTGACAAGGAAACCGCCGATTTCCCGGGAGAACTGTTGCACGGGCACCTGAGCCGGAACGCCGGTTCTGGCCGCCGTTTCCAAAGACGGAACCGCAGAAGCGTTCATCGCCGGCACGGCAAGCGGTGCGTGACCGCCCTCCGGCTGCGGACGTTCGCTTATGCCGTCCGCCTGCGGACCGGTTGCGTCCGGCCCCGCGCCGTTCGCTTCGGCTGCCCAATTCCACATGAGGATCGGTTCGCGGAAAGCGGCGACTTTGCGCCCCGTTTCCTGACCTGCGGGCAGCTGCCGAATGTCGGCAAGCCCCTCCGCTGCCGTCTGGACGCCTGCTTTCGGCCCTTCCGAAGCTGCCGCCCTCGCTTCGCCGTTATCGGCAAGCGCAGCGGAAGCCAGCTTCAGCCCTTCCGCCAAAGCGGAAGCGTCACCGGACGGAGCGCTCCCCTGCGACAGCGCTTCGGAAAGCTGCTTCGTCTGCCTGAACAGATTCGCGAGCATGTCGGCAGGCAGACTGGACAACGCCGTTTCGCCCGTTTGCGCAAGCGCCGTGCCGTCCGCAGCGCCCGGTTCGGCGGCAGCGCTCCGGCTTGCCTGCAATTGCAGGAACAGCGCCTGAATGACCGCAAGCAGATCGGCAAGTTCTCCCTGCTGCCCGGACGTGCCGTCGGTTTTGTCTTCCTGGACAAGCGGCCGCAATTGGCCAAGCAGTTCGTTCAGCGCCGCAAGCAACCGGTCGCCCATTTGCCCGTCCTGTTCCGCCTCCCCGGCCGGCTCCGTCAGCAACCCGGGCAATAGCGCAGCCGCTGAAGGCGCCGTCAAAGCGCCGGAACCCGTTCCGGCCGCCGCCTCTCCGCCAATCGCCGCCACGAGGACCCCGGCGAATCCGCCGGAAAACGCCGCCGCTTTGCCGGAGGACACGCCGCCTCCCTGGAGCAAGCCGCCGCTTGCCGACGCGCCCGGTGTGCCAACCGCAGGCGCGGATACACTAACGTTCATAGCCATTATTTCACCTCCTTTCATCGAAGAAGAGTGAAGGGGTCGTGGCCTAACTTGAAGCGCCCGGTTAAGGATTGGCCGGCATCAGCTTGGCGACCAGGCGCGCCGTCGTCTTGCTGTCCTCTTTGGACATCGCCGCCAGGACGCCGGACCGCGTCGAATCGTCCAGGGAGCCGAGAATGCGAAGCGCCTTGCTCTGCTCGGAAGCCGCCAATTGCAGCAGCAGCTTCGCCGCGCTGGAGGCGTCCATCGACGTAAAGGTCTGCTTCAATTGGGCCGTGTCCAGCGTCGACGTATCGGACCTTAGCTGCTGCTCCAATTCGCGAATCCTGGACTGCAAGGCCGCGATCTGCTGATCGGATACGGACTCGGCGTCTTTCAGACGGGCGGTCACCTCGGCCGCGACCTGCGGCGACATTTTTTCGAGAATGCGGCCCCGCGCCGAATCGTTCATGGACCCGAGCACCAGCGCCGCTTCCTCGACCGTCATGTTCTGCAGGATCGGAGCGGCTTTGCCCGGCGTCATCTTGCCGTACATCTCCGCCAGCGATCGGATTCGCTCGGTATATTGCTCGGCCGATATGGTTTTTTCTTTATTTTGTTCGGTCAGCGAGGCGATCTGGCTCTTGAGCTGGTCAATCGTCTTCTGCCGGGCGGCGGACTCGGCGTTCGCCTTTTGCAATGCCGCCTCCTGCTCAGCGAGCTGCGCCCTTAGTTCATCAACTTTCTCCTTTGCGTTCTTTACTGTCAATTCGTCGGTATCGATCCCTTCCGTCCCGCCGCCGGCTGCCGACGGATCGGGCAGAACCGCGTTCAAAAGCGGTATTTTGTTGCCGATTTCCAGCGCGTGCTGCCGCCAGTTCTGGTTGAACAGCAGAAGCAAAACGCCCAGCAATACCGCCGTAAACATGATGGGGGTCAGAAAAAAGAGGAACCGTTCGAAGCCGGAGTATCCGCTTTTTTCCACATCTGCATTCGACACGAAAGCCCCTTCCTTTCAAGCTTCGACTTGCCTCAGCCCTGCCGCTTCAGCCGCGGGCGGCTGCGGCGGACCGCATGATCGCCATTTCGTCCAGTTCGTTCTGCTCGCGTCTCAAAGCCTCATGCCGGAAGCGCTGCAGCGCCTTGTCCCTCGCATTGACCCATACTTTCTCGTCCACCATTTTGTCCGTAAGCTTCTGGCGGCGCTGGATCATCTTTCGTTCGGCCTCCCGGACGCTTTCGCTTTGCTTGCGGATTCCCGCGTCCAGCCATTCGATCACCTGCTGCAAGCGCTGCAGCTCGGACAGCGCCGTCGGCCGCTGGGTCTGCTCGAACAATCTCTGCTCCGCTTCCTCCCTCTCCTTGCGGAGCGCAGCCAGCCGTTCCTCTTCCTTGCGGAGGAATCCGATCGCCGCCGCGTATTCCCACTCCGCCATCGATTTCTCGCTTTCCTTCAAGTCGACGATCTTTTGCAACGGATACCGAAATTTCACGCCGCCTTCCCTCATCTCTTATAGAAATCGATAATCAGCCGCTCCTGGACTTCCTCCAACGTAACCTTCTCGGTCGTCTTCTGCCGGGTAAATTGATGAATCGCGTCGATAAATTGGATCGATTTATCGATTTCCGGATTGGATCCCCGTTGGTACGCCCCGATATTGATTAAGTCTTCCGAATCCTTATATATAGAAAGCATTCGTTTGAGCCGCTCGGCGGCGTCCTGGTGCTCGGCGGACACGATATCCTTCATCACGCGGCTGACGCTGGCCAGGACGTCGATCGCGGGAAAATGTCCCTTGTTCGCAAGCTGGCGGCTCAGCACGATATGGCCGTCCAGGATGCCGCGGACCGCGTCGGCGATCGGTTCGTTCATATCGTCGCCGTCGACGAGAACGGTGTAGAATGCCGTGATGGAGCCGTTCTGGCCGGTGCCCGCCCTCTCCAGCAGCTTGGGCAGCGAAGCGAAAACGGAGGGCGTATAGCCCCTCGTCGCGGGCGGCTCCCCGATGGCGAGCCCGACTTCCCGCATCGCCATCGCGTAGCGGGTGACGGAATCCATCATGAGCATGACGTTCAAGCCGCGATCCCGAAAATATTCCGCGATGGTGGTGGCAATGAGCGCTCCCTTGATCCGGATGAGCGCCGGCTGGTCGGATGTCGCCACGACGACAACCGAACGGGCGAGCCCTTCCGGCCCGAGATCGCGCTCGATGAATTCGAGCACCTCGCGGCCGCGCTCGCCGATGAGCGCGATGACGTTGACGTCCGCCGACGTGTTGCGGGCGATCATGCCCAGCAGCGTGCTTTTCCCTACGCCGGAGCCGGCGAAAATCCCGACCCGCTGTCCCCGGCCGACCGTCAACAGGCCGTCGATGCAGCGGACGCCGGTGCCGAGGGGCTCGGTAACCCGCGGCCGCAGCAGCGGATTGCCGGGGCTGTTGTTGGTCGAATAGTGCGCCAGCCTGCTCGGAAGACGGCTGCCGTCGAGCGGCCGCCCGAGACCGTCCAGAACCTTGCCCAGCAGCTCGGAGCCGACCTGAACCGTCAGCGGCCTGCCCGTCGTCACGACTTCGCAGCCGGGGCCGATGGAATGCAGCTCGCCGAGCGGCATGAGCAGCACGCGGTTGTCGCGAAACCCGACCACTTCCGCCAGGATCGGCTCTCCGCCTTTTAGCGGATGAATCATGCACACATCGCCGATCCCGGCGTCGGGACCTTCCGACTCGACCGTAAGACCGATGATCTGGGCCACCCTTCCGTTCACCCGCACGGGATCCAGATGCTGCAGCGCCTCCGCGTACTTGGAAACGTCAAGCGTCCTGCTCATCGGCGTCCCTCTCTTCTGCGGCGTGAGCGGCTACCCTGAGCAGCTCTTGCCGAATGGCCGCCATCTGCGTGTCGATCCGGGCGTCAATGCTGCCGAACGGCGAACGGATGACGCAGCCGCCTTCGGCGACCGACGCGTCCGGGACGATCTGCAGCTCGGCCTGGGAATCGACCAGCATCGCGAGCTCGTCTTTCGAGGCTTGGACAAACGCGAACTGCGCGGGCGCCACGCACAGCGTAATCACGCCCTGCTCCTTGCGCCGGGCCAGCGCTCTGCGGATCAGTTCAATCGTCAGCTCCGGCGTCTGTTCGAACTGTTTGGCCAATACCTTTTCGGCAATTTTGCAGCTCAGTTCGACCAGAAACCGTTCAGCGCCTTCGATAATGCTCTCTTTGGCCGCGTACGCCTGACGGACGATGCTGCCGGCTTCCTGAAGCCGGCTCTCCCATTGCTCGCGCATCGTGCGCTCGGCATCTTCCAAGCCCTGGCGGTAGCCGGCCTCGTAACCCGACTCGCGGGCCCGCGCGACCTCCTGCTCGTCGTCCTGACGGCGCTGCCGCCACCAGGCTTCCGCTTGTTCGCGCGCTTCCGCCTGCAGACGTTCGGCCGTCTCGCGGGCTTCGCGAATGATTTCGTTGGCGGTTTGCTCCGCATCCCGCAAGATTCGTTCCTTCAACGACTGTGTTTCGACATCAATCGCCGAATTTCCTTCGTTGCCGTTGTCGGAATGGGAGACATTTTGGGGTTTTGTCACCTTGCGGAGCAGCTCGATCCGCTTCAAATCTTCCAACGGAATGACATGGGTCGACTTGATCAGATTAGACAATGATATCGTCGCCTCCGCCGCGGGCGATGATGATTTCGCCCGCTTCTTCGAGTCTGCGAATCGTCGCTACGATGCGCGTCTGTGCCTCTTCGACGTCCCGCAGCCGGACCGGGCCCATATATTCCATTTCTTCCTTGAACGTTTCCGCCATCCGCTTGGACATGTTGCGGAAAATCGCTTCGCGCACTTCTTCGCTGGCCACCTTGAGCGCAAGCTGCAGGTCGGCGTTCTCGATGTCGCGAATGATGCGCTGGATCGAGCGGTTGTCCAGATTGACGATGTCTTCGAATACGAACATGCGCTTCTTGATCTCTTCGGCAAGCTCGGGGTCCTGAATCTCCAACGCATCCAAAATGGTGCGCTCCGTCCCCCGGTCGACGCCGTTCAAAATCTGCACGATCGCTTCGATTCCGCCGGCGTTCGTATAATCCTGCGTAACGGTCGCGGACAGCTTCTGCTCGAGCACGCGTTCGACTTGCGCGATCACTTCCGGCGAGGTGCTGTCCATAAGCGCGATCCGCCTTGCGACGTCCGCCTGCTTGTCCTGCGGCAGCGACGAGAGCACGGCCGATGACTGGTCGGGTTGCAAGTACGAAAGCACGAGCGCGATCGTTTGCGGATTTTCGTTCTGGATGAAGTTCAAAATTTGCGTGGGCTCGGCTTTGCGCGCGAAGTCAAACGGCCGCACCTGCAGCGTGGCCGTCAGGCGATTGAGAATATCCGTCGCTTTCTGCGAGCCCAGAGCCTTTTCCAAGATTTCTTTCGCGTATGCGATACCGCCTTGGGAGATGTATTCCTGGGCGAGGCAGATCTGATGGAATTCCGCCAAAATCTGCTCTTTCTCCGCGGCGTCGACTTTTCGGACGTTGGCAATCTCGAGCGTCAGCTGTTCGATTTCGTCGTCCCGCAAATGCTTGAATACTTGAGCAGACACTTCCGGCCCGAGCGTAATGAGCAGAATGGCCGCTTTCTGTCGTCCGCTTAACTGATATTGACCCGGTTTAGCCATAACTGCCACCTCTATTCATCCACAAGCCAAGTCCGGAGCAGATTGACGAATTCGTCCGGTTTGCGCTTGGCCAGTCCTTCCAGCTGCTTGCGAACCTGATTTTCGTTCGAAACGCTGTCGATGTCGATGGTCGGAAGCTCCACGCGCGGCAGCTCTTCCGGCGCCGCCTCTTCTTCCTGCGCGGCCTTGCGCCTGCGGTAAATGTAGTAGCCGCCTCCGCCGAGCAGCGCGAGCGCCAGCACGCCAAGTCCCGCCAGCCAGTACGTCGAAGGCGAAATGCCGGACGATTGATCGGCGGTCGTGTCGAACGTCTGCGAGATGACGGATACCCGGTTGGCCATCGCTTCCGGGGACAGATCCTGTCCGGAGTCCGCAAGAAGCGTGCGCACATCGTTGATGAGCTTTTGCTGGATGGCCTGAACCGTCTGCGGCGTCACTTTCGAGGAATCGAGCGCGACGCTGACCGACAAATCCTTCACCTGAAAAGGCGCGAACGTCGTGTTCGTCGTTACCCGGCTCGGCTCGTAATTGGTCGTCGTGGACGTTTTCTCCGAAGTGGAGCCTCCGGACGCGCCGCCCGACGGATAGTTCGTAATGTCGGTCTCGCCGGTTCCCGCCACCCCGCCGGGCGTGGCGGATGTGCCCTGGTACGTCTCGGAAGTGCTCGATTCGCTGATGATGATGCCGCGGTTGTCGTTGTTGTCCAGCGGCTTGACCAGCTGCTCCTGCATCGTCTTCTGGTCGAAATTGAGCGAGGAGACGACGCTGACGACCATGTTGTCCGTCCCCACCAGCGTGGCGAGGAATTGCTGGATGTTGTTTTTGATGCCGTTTTCGAACTTGCGCTGAATTTCGAACTGCTGATCGAGCGCCGTTCCGTTGAGCCTGCCGGTGCCGCCGATCGCCGAAGAAGGCGTCAGCTGCGCATTTTGGCTCGTAATCGTGATATCCTCGACGCTCAGGTTCGGCACCGCCGTCTTGACCAAATTGAAGTAGCTGTCGATCTCTTCCTGGGAAGGCCGAAAGCCCGGTTTGAACGTAAGCATGACTGATGCGGTAGCGCGTTCCCGCTCCTCATCGTTCAGAAATACGCTCTCCTGCGGGAGATTGACCAGCACCTTCGCCTTTTGGATGCCTTCCATGCCGAGAAGCAGCTGCTGAATTTCCCCGTTTAAGGCGTTGCGGTACTTGACTTGAAATTCCTGATCGGTCGTGCCGATCATCGAGGAGGTTTTGCTCATCTCGGCGAATCCCATCGAACCGTTCTGCACAAGCCCTTGGGAGCCGACGGCGATTTTGACTTTGGCGGCGTCGGCGCTCGGAACGGAAATGCTTGTCCCTCCGTCGCCCAGTTTGTACGGAATACCGCTGCTATCCAGATACTCGGTAATGGCCGCCGCATCCGTGCTGTCCAAATTTTGAAACGCAAGCTCGTATTCAGTCCTGGTAAAAACGTAGGTCAAAATGATGATGGTAATGACTAACAGGGCTGCCGTCGAAGCCAATACCCATTTCTGCGTCTTGCTGTATTGGTTCCAGAAGCCTAGCCACCTTTCCCGGAGCCGGGCCAACTTCTCGCTCACGATTTCACCTCACTAGCTGGCTTTGCTGCGATGAAAGACTGCGATTATACCGACATCCGCATGATTTCCTGGTAGGCGTCAATCACTTTGTTGCGGATTTGAGCGGTCAGTTCCAGACTGAGCGAGGCTTTCGACGCCGCGATCATCACATCGTTAACATCCGCTTCGCCGATGATAAATGCTTCGTTAACCTTATGTACGTTGTTTTCCTGCGCGGCCACGCTGTCCAAAGCCGTTTTCAAAAAAGAGGCGAAGCTCTCCGTCGCCTCCGCCGGCGTCGTCTTTTTGCTTGCGGCGGCCATCCCGGACACCGTCTGTCCCACGGATGAAACCAAGTGGTTCTCAATCATCAATGATTCCTCCAATCTACCGGATGATATCCCTTAAGCCGCCAGGAAAACTAGGCGCGGCCGATTTCCAGCGACTTGGTGAACATCGCCTTGGAAGCGTTGAGCGCGGTGACGTTCGCCTCGTAAGAGCGGGTAGCGGAAATCATGTCGACCATTTCCTTCAGGATGTCGACGTTCGGCATTTTGACCATGCCGTCGGCGTCGGCGTCCGGATGCGAAGGATTGTACACCTGCTTGAACGGGGTCTGATCCTCGACGATCGCCGTCACCTTGACCCCTTGGCTGCTCAGCGCCCCAAGCTTGTCGTTCAACAGGTCGCTGAAGCTGGTCTGGCTGGGTTCCACAACGACCATTTTGCGCCGGTATGGGACGAATTCCCCATTGACATACGAAGCGCGCGTCGTCTCGGCATTGGCGATATTGGACGAGATGACGTCCATCCTCAACCGCTGCGCGGTCAGGGCGGACGCGCTAATGTCGAATCCCGCGAGTTTCATTCGCGATGCCTCCTTCAATCAGGACGAAATCAAACTTGCCCTTTGATCGCGGTTCTGTACATGGAAATTTCGTGGCTGATTTGCTGAACGAACAAATTGTAGCGGAGCTGGTTCTCCGCGAGCATGGCCATTTCCTTGTCGATGTCCACGTTGTTCAGGCTGTTCGTGATAACCGTCGAGTTATCCGTGACAACCTGAGCGGACGGAACGGTTCCGGACGATCCGATCGGGATGTGGCGCGGATCCGTCCGAATGCCGGATACGCCCTGAGCCGCAGAGGAACTGGTTCCCATCTCCCGCGCGAGCAGTTCCTCGAATACGACGTCGGACCTTTTGAAATGGGGCGTATCGACATTGGCGATATTGTTCGCCAGTACCTGCTGCCTAAGGGAAGCGGCCTTGACGGCTCCTTCGAGCCGCTGAAACGAAACGCCACCAAGCAAATCCATAATGCGTCCACCTTTCATCTTGGGTTGTCATCTTTAATCATTCCACGTCAACTAACATTTTCCTGCTTATTTCGACAATTAATTCTGCCCCTCTCCTAAATAATGCCAAGAGATGACAAATTAAAAATTTCTAAGAACAATCATCTACGACAGAGCCGAAAGTGACAATAAGAAAAAAGCCCTAATCTCAGGAAAATGGTTGGGCCAATTCCAAAATTCGGGGCTTTTTTTCGAAAAAATCGGATTAAATTTTACGGGAAAGCAGCTCTTCCTGCAAACGGGGATTGAGGATGCGGATATAGGTCCCTTTCATGCCGAGCGAGCGCGTGTCGATGACGCCGGCGCTTTCGAGCTTGCGCAAGGCGTTGACGATGACAGACCGCGTAATGCCGGCCCGGTCGGCGATTTTCGAGGCGACGAGCAGACCTTCTTTTCCTTCCAGTTCTTCGAGAATATGCTCAACGGCTTCAAGCTCGCTGAACGAGAGCGAGTTGACCGCAATGGTGACGACGGCTTTGCTGCGCGCTTCGAGCTCGCGTTCCTCGGCCCTTTCGCGCAAGATCTCCATGCCGATAATTGTCGATCCGTATTCCGCCAAAATGAGGTCGTCGTCGCCGAACGGCCGGTTTTCCCGGACCAAAACGAGGGTGCCCAAGCGGTCGCCGCCCCCGATAATTGGGACAATAGTCACAATTTGTCCGGCAAAGGCGGCTTCGACGGGAACGAGCACTTCCGAGGGGGACACGTTGGATTCGGTCTCGACGATCCGCAAAAATCGTTCGTTCGTCTCATTCGGAAACCGCAGCTCGTCCGAATCCTCCTGCTTCAGCCAAATATCCGGAAAATCCGGAGACGTAGAGGACCCCAGGATTTTCCCCCGCCTGCTGACGACGAACACGCCGCCTTGCAGCGTCTCTCCTAGCACCTCCGCCATCTCGCGGAAATTAAGCGGTTTGCCCGCCGCCTTCTGCAGCAGCGTGTTGAGCGTGCGGGTCTTTCCGAGCAACGTCATGATTCTGTTTCCTCCTACATTACGACAAGCAACGCATTAAAGAATATATTGACTTAGATCCCTGTTGCTTGCAATCGTTGACAGTTTTTCTCTGACATATTCCGGTGTAATCGAGAATTCCTCGAGCGACAGCTCGGGAGCTTCGAACGACAAATCCTCCAGCAGCTTTTCGAGCAGCGTATGCAGCCGTCTGGCGCCGATGTTCTCCGTGTTCCGGTTGACTTCCTGCGCCATCCGCGCCAGTTCCGCGATCGCCTCCGGCGTAAAGTTGATCTTGATCCCTTCGGTCTCCAGCAGCGCGGCATACTGTTTCGTCAACGCATTCTCCGGTTCGGTCAAAATGCGGACGAAATCCTCGTCGGTGAGGCTGGACAGCTCGACGCGGATCGGAAAACGGCCTTGAAGCTCGGGAATGAGATCGGACGGCTTGGAGATGTGGAACGCGCCCGCAGCCACGAACAAAATGTAATCCGTCTTCACGGGGCCGTATTTGGTCATGACGGTCGATCCTTCGACGATCGGCAGAATATCCCTTTGAACCCCTTCGCGCGACACGTCGGGCCCTTGCCCGCGCCCGTTGCTGGCGATTTTGTCGATCTCGTCGATGAAGATGATGCCGGACTGCTCCGCCCTGGCGACGGATTCGGCGATCACATCGTCCATGTCGATCAGCTTGTTCGCTTCCTCCACGATCAGCACCTTGCGCGCTTCCTTGACCGTCAGCTTGCGCTTTTTGCGGCGCTTCGGCAGGAACTGGCTGAACATCTCCTGCATGTTTTGGCCGATCTGATCCTGGCCGGTTCCGGCGAACAGGTCCAGCATCGACGGCGTCGAATCCTCCACTTCGATTTCCACCGGCTCGTTTTCCAGCTCCCCGGACTTAAGCTTCGCCCTCGCTTCGGCTCTCCTGGACGCCAGCGTCGGATCGTGCGGCTCGGCTTCTTCCTGCGGGTTCGAGGCTCCGCCGCCGAACAGCATCTCGAACGGGTTGCGCTGCGTCTTCGGCTTTGCGTTCGAAGGCACCAGCAAGGACACCAGCCGTTCGTTCGCGGCCTGTTCCGCTTTGTCCTTCACCTTCTCCATCCGCTCTTCCTTGACCATGCGGATCGCCGTTTCCACCAGATCGCGCACCATCGATTCGACGTCGCGGCCGACGTAGCCGACTTCCGTGAACTTCGTCGCCTCGACTTTGACGAACGGCGCCTGCACGAGTTTGGCCAGCCTGCGCGCGATTTCCGTCTTGCCTACGCCCGTCGGGCCGATCATCAGGATGTTCTTCGGCACGATCTCGTCGCGCAGCGATTCGGGAAGCTTGCTTCGGCGGTAACGGTTGCGAAGCGCCACCGCGACGGAACGTTTCGCCTGCTTCTGCCCGACGATGTATTTGTCAAGCTCCGCCACGATTTGGCGGGGCGTCAATTGACCATTCATCCGGATGCCCTCGCTTTCGTATGTCAAATTTCTTCGACGACCAGGTTGTCGTTCGTGTAAACGCAGATTTCCGATGCGATTTGCAGCGCGTTGCGCGCGATCTCCTTCGCCTCGAGCTGCGGCGAGAAACGCTTCAGCGCCCGGGCGGCCGCCAGCGCGAAGCTGCCGCCCGAACCGATCGCGAGAATGCCGTCGTCAGGTTCGATCACTTCGCCGTTGCCGGACAAAAGCAGCATCCCGCCGCTGTCCACGACGATCATCATCGCCTCAAGCTTGCGCAGCACCCGGTCGGAACGCCAGTCCTTCGCCAGTTCCACCGCCGACCGCTGCAGGTTGCCGTGATGCTCCTCGAGCTTGCCCTCGAACTTCTCGAACAGCGTGATCGCATCGGCGACCGAGCCGGCAAAACCGGCCAGCACCTGCCCGCGGTACAGCCTGCGGACTTTTTTGGCCGTGTGCTTCATGACCATGCTGTTGCCGAACGTGACCTGCCCGTCTCCGGCGATCGCGCCTTTGCCGTTGTGCCGCACCGCGCAGATGGTGGTGGCGTGAAAGCTCATGTCCATATTCGTTTCCTCCCTACGTTTTGTCGCGGGCCAAAGCAGCGCGCAGCGCGGGCTTCATCGGAAGCCCGGGTAACGCGGCAAAGCAGCGGCCCACAATCCCCGCTGCCTCTGCCGAATCAAGTCGCCGCGGCACTTGCCGCAAGAAGCGACTTGAAGCTTTCGATTTGTTCCAAAGCTCTGGCGGCTATCGCCTCGTTCTTTTCCTTTTTGTTGCGCACCCGCTCCCCGAGCGGCGGGAACAGGCCGAAATTCGCGTTCATCGGTTGAAAATGGCGGAAATCCGCCGTCGTGATATAGTGCGACATGCTGCCGAGCGCCGTCTGCGGCGGCGGCACGACCGGATCGAGCCCCCGCGCGAGCCTGCCCGCGTTGATTCCCGCGACAAGGCCGGACGCCGCCGATTCCACGTAGCCTTCGACGCCGGTCATCTGCCCGGCAAAAAACAGCGAATCGCGTTTGTTGAACTGGTACGTCGGACGCAGCAGCTTCGGCGAATTGAGGAACGTATTGCGGTGCATCACGCCGTAGCGCACAAATTCCGCATGCTCGAGCCCGGGGATGAGCGAAAACACCCGCTTCTGCTCCCCCCATTTGAGATGGGTCTGAAAGCCGACCAGATTAAACAGCGTTCCGGCCGCGTTGTCCTGCCGGAGCTGCACGACGGCGTAAGGCTGCTTGCCGGTTCTCGGATCGACTAGGCCGACGGGCTTCAGCGGCCCGAACAGCATCGTCTGCTTGCCGCGCCCCGCCATCACCTCGATCGGCATGCAGCCTTCGAACACCATATTCTTTTCGAAATCTTTGACTTCGGCCGTCTCCGCCGTGATCAAGGCTTCGTAAAACGCCTCGAACTCTTCCTCGTTCATCGGGCAGTTCAGATAGGCGGCTTCGCCCTTGTCGTACCTGGACGCGAGAAAGACTTTGTCCATGTCGATCGAGTCCTTCTCCACGATCGGCGCGGCCGCGTCGAAGAAATAAAAGTACTCTTCCCCCGTCAGTTCCCGGATATGCTCCGACAGCTCCGGCGAGGTGAGCGGACCGGTGGCGACAACCACGATGCCGTCTTCCGGAATCCGCGTCACTTCCCGGTCGACGACGGTGACAAGCGGATGATTGCGCAGCCGCTCCGTCACCTCGCCCGAGAACCCTTCCCGGTCGACGGCCAGGGCGCCTCCGGCCGGCACGGCGTGCCGGTCCGCGGCGGACAGAATCAGCGAATCGAGGTGCCGCATTTCTTCCTTAAGCACGCCGACCGCGTTCGTCAGTCCGTTGGCCCGCAAGCTGTTGCTGCAAACGAGTTCCGCGAACTGGCCGGTATGATGCGCCGGCGTCCGCTTCCCGGGACGCATCTCGTATAACGTGACGGGAACGCCCTGGGCGGCGATTTGCCAGGCGGCTTCGCTGCCGGCAAGTCCCGCGCCGATGACCGTCACGGACGTTTTCGTATTCAAAGTCGGTATCCCTCCTGCCAATTCCCGCGCGCAGCGGAAGCGCCGCGTCCTTATTCCGCAGCCTCTTCCGCTTCCGGCGCGGCTTCGCTATGGGCGCACTGCGTGCAATGCCAGTTCACGTTGCCCTTCGCGCGCTTCTCCACCATCAGCCCGCCGCAGCTCGGGCAAGGCTTCGGCACCGGCTTATCCCAGGAGACGAAATCGCACTCGGGATAGCGGTCGCAGCCGTAAAACAGCCGCCCCTTCTTGCTGCGGCGCTCCACGATATGGCCTTTGCCGCATTTTGGGCAGGCGACGCCGGTCGCCTTGACGATCGGCTTCGTGTTCCGGCACTCCGGAAACGCGGAGCAGGCCAGAAATTTGCCGAACCTTCCCATCTTGTACACCATGGGGCTTCCGCATTTGTCGCACGTTTCGTCGGACGGCTCGTCGCGGATCTCCACTTCCTTCATTTCGTCCTCCGCGACTTCCAGCCGTTTTTCGAACGACTTGTAAAATTCGCTGATGACGTCGACCCAGTTCTCCTTGCCTTCCTCGACGTGGTCGAGATCGTCCTCCATATGGGCCGTGAACTCGACGTTGAGAATTTCGGGGAAAAACTCCTCCATGAGCTGAATGACAAGCTCACCCAGCTCGGTCGGCACGAACTTCTTGTCCTCGATCGCGACGTAATTGCGTTTCTGGATCGTCTCCAGCGTCGGCGCGTACGTGGAGGGGCGTCCGATCCCGAGCTCTTCGAGCGTCCGCACGAGACGGGCCTCGGTATAGCGCGGCGGCGGCTGGGTGAAATGCTGCTTCGGCTCGATCGACTTCGTTTCGACCTTGTCGCCAGCCGCAAGCGGCGGCAAAAGGCGGTCCTCCTCCGTCGTTCCGTCGTCGTTGCCTTCGACGTACACCTTCATAAATCCGGGAAATTTCATCTTGGTGCCGACGGCCCGGAAGGTTGCCGGCCCGTTATGCAAATCGACGGTCATCGTGTCCAGCACGGCGGACGCCATTTGGCTTGCGACGAAGCGTTCCCATACGAGCTTGTACAACCGATACTGGTCGCGCGTCAAGTACGGCTTGACCTGCTCCGGTTCCCGCATGACGGAGGTCGGGCGGATCGCTTCGTGCGCGTCTTGGGCGTTGGCGTTCTTCTTCGTGTAGACGCGCGGAGTCTCCGGATAATACGCTTCGCCGAACTTGCCCAGAATGTACGCCTTCGCCTCTTCCTGCGCGACCGGGGAAATCCGCGTCGAGTCCGTGCGCATGTACGTAATCAGGCCCACGGTGCCTTCCTTGCCCAGATCGACGCCCTCGTACAGCTGCTGGGCGATCTGCATCGTCTTCGCGGCGCGGAAATTCAGCTTGCGGGCCGCTTCCTGCTGCAGCGAGCTGGTGATGAACGGAGGGGACGGATGCCGCTGCCGTTCCTTCTCCTTCGCTTCGCCGACGACGAAGGCGCCGTCCTTGATCTTCGCCAGCACCTCCTGGACGTCGGCTTCGCTGCGCAGTTCCTTTTTCTCGCCGTCCAGAGCCTGGAATTTGGCTTCGAAGACGGCGCCGTCCTTGGACAAACCGGCGGTAATGCTCCAGTACTCCTCCGGGACGAAAGCCTTGATTTCGTTTTCCCTGTCGATAATCAGCTTGACGGCGACCGACTGCACGCGTCCGGCGCTGAGCCCTTTTTTGACCTTTTTCCACAGCAGCGGGCTGATCTTGTAGCCGACGAGCCGGTCCAGAACGCGCCGCGCCTGCTGGGCGTTGACAAGGTCCATGTTGATCGGCCGGGGCGATTTGAACGCGTCCTTGACCGCCTGTTTCGTAATCTCGTTAAATACGACCCGGCAGGCTTCGTTTTCGTCCAGTTCCAAATAATGCGCAAGATGCCAGGCGATCGCTTCGCCTTCCCGGTCGGGGTCGGCCGCGAGATACACTTTTTTGACTTTTTTGCTCGCTTCCTTCAGTTCCTTCAGGACGCTGCCCTTTCCGCGAATCGTTATATACTTGGGTTGAAAATCGTTGTTCACTTCGACGCCGATCTGACTTTTCGGCAAATCCCGAATATGGCCCATGGACGCTTTGACAATGTATTTGCTGCCCAGATATTTGCCAATCGTCTTGGCTTTGGCCGGCGACTCGACGATGACCAATGAGTCTGCCACGTCCACTCCTCCTCTCAACGGTCAACGGGTCCTTTGGATCCGGCCGGATCGATGGAAAAAGAGGCCGGTCAAAGGATAGTATATACAGAACCTGAAAGCTGGTGAATTTGCGCTTAACTTGTAGCATAAATCATTCTCCGCCATGTTCGCAACAAAGCGCCGGCGACGGACAGGCGGGGACTTCCGGTTCATATGCTTCGGAAACATCGTATATCATCCCGTAGGCCGCGGTCAAATTTGGGAGCGAATTCGGCGTCTTGCCTGCCTTGGACCGCCGTCCGCCGGACGGCTAAATCGCGCGGTAGACCGATCCCGGCCCGCTTTCGATCCTGCCTTTGAGCTCCAGGGACAGCAGCAGGCTGTACAGCCGTCCCGCATCCGCCGCGCCCCGCTCGAGCAGCTCGTCGATCGTCTTGGGGCCGTCGAGGAGCAGTTCGTACAGCGCCGCCTCCTCCGGAAGCGGATCGGCGGCTTCGCCGGCTTTCGCTGCCGCTTCCGCGCGGCATCCTTCGCGTCCGGTCCGGTTTTCCCCGCGGTCTCCCCAGTATTCGTCAAGCTGCCTTTCGTATTCCGCCAAAATGTCGCTCGCGTCGATCACCGGCTTGGCGGACGCTTCCCTGAGCAGCTTGAGGCCGCCCCGACTGCGCGGCGACGTTATCGGTCCGGGCACGACAAAAACGTCCCTGGACGCTTCTATCGCCCGTTCCGCCGTAATCAGCGCGCCGCTGCCCTCGCCCGCTTCGACGACGACGACCCCGAGCGAAATGCCGGCGATAATCCGGTTGCGCAGCGGGAAAAACACCGGAACGATCGGCGTGCCCGGGGGAACTTCCGACAGCACGAGCCCCCGTTCGGCGATTTGCCGGTACAGCGAACGGTTTTCCCGCGGATACGGATTGTCGGCCGGTCCGCCGAGCACCGCCACCGTCCCGGCCCGTCCGGTCAGCGCCCCGAGGTGGGCGCAGGTATCGATCCCTTTGGCCATGCCGCTCACCACGGTCAGTCCGCCCGCCGAGCAGCCTGCGGCCAGTTCCTCGGCCGCGCGCCGGCCGTACGAAGTCGCCGTCCGCGTCCCGACCATGCCGACCGAAGGGCGCTTCAGAAGCTCCAAGTCGCCGGTGTAATAAAGAACCCACGGAAATCTGTACGTGTGCCGCAGCATAGCCGGATAGCCGGCGTCAAGCGCGGTTACGGCCGAAAGTCCGGCCCGCTCCCTACGCCGGATGGCGGCTTCCATCGCCTCCGGCCGCAAACGGGCGGTCAACGCCGCGGCTTCGCCCGCTCTCAAGCCCAGTTCGCGCCAATCCCCTTCCCTGCGGCGCTCCGCGTCTCTGTGCGCGCCCATCGCCACAATGCGGCTGATCTTTTCAAAGCCGATTCCCGCCGTTTCGTGCATCGCGATAATGATTTCGCTGTGCGGATCCGTCAATGGCATGTTTCGTGCTCCTTCCAAATTATAAGGATAAACTAATATCGCCGAAGAGTGCCCGAACGCCCGACGCTTCCGTGGGGTTGATTGTTGGGGTTACCGTTGGAATTCGCGTTGGGATTCACGTTGGATTCGCATTGGATTTACATTAACTTACATTAGGATTTACATCGAGATTTGCTTGAGCTTCACGTCAGGATTTATGTCGGGATTCCTTTGCGGGAGAGGTTCCTTGCGGCTTGATGGCTAGGCCGACCCGCTTTTTGATTTTTTACGGTCGAAGCCGTTTTCCAGTTGCTCCAAAAGCAATTCGAGAGCCCGGCCGCCGCTTTGTCGCCAATGCAGTTGCCTTTTCTGCACTTAGGCGGTCGTTCCAGCGAAATTCGGCGCTCATGCGATACCCAGTTGCTTTTAGTGCACTTCGATCGCCCTCTCTCCCCAAAAAGGGCGTTGCAGTTGCGCAAACGGCACTTACAAACGGGTGCATATGCCATAGCCGACGGAACACGGTTCGTACAAATCGTGTATGCTGCTTGCCCGCCGGAAAACGGTACGGACAAATGAGCAATGCCACCGCTTTGAACAAAACGGTACGTGCAGGCATGTTTGGGAAACGTCGACTGGGATCGGACAAAAAGGAATTTTATCCCTCCTCCTTGCAGCAAAGGAGCAGACTGCCGTTGCGAAGGCGAAGAAGGCAGCGCGGCCGGTCAAGCGAAAGAAAGCCGAACCGTTCCTCCGACAATAAGGCAAAAAAAGCAGCCCTCCACCCCCCGTTGCGGGGGAGCGGAAGGCTGCTTGCCTGTCCGTGCTGTCCGTTGTTAATGCGATACGGTTCTTATTTTACGCTCAGCTTTTGCATTTCTCAAGCAGGCCGCGTTCCTCGAGAACTTTGACCAGCGTTGCGCCCATTTCGGCGGGCGTCGGAGCGACGCGGATGCCGCATTCCTCGAGCTTGGCGATCTTTTCGGCCGCCGTGCCCTTGCCGCCGGAGATGATCGCGCCGGCATGGCCCATGCGCTTGCCGGGAGGCGCCGTAGCGCCGCCGATGAAGCCGACGACCGGCTTCGTCATGTTCGCCTTGATCCATTCGGCCGCTTCTTCTTCGGCCGTACCGCCGATCTCGCCGATCATGATGACGGCGTAGGTGTCCGGGTCCTCGTTAAAAAGGCGAAGAATGTCGATGAACTCGGAGCCTTTGACCGGGTCGCCGCCGATGCCGACGGCGGAAGATTGGCCGATGCCGCGGTTGGTGAGCTGGTGAACCGCTTCGTACGTCAGCGTGCCGGAACGGGACACGACGCCTACATGGCCTTTCTTGTGGATGTAGCCCGGCATGATGCCGATTTTGCATTCTCCCGGCGTAATGACGCCCGGGCAGTTCGGCCCGATCAGCCGCGTTTTCTTGCCTTCCATGTAGCGTTTGACCTTCACCATATCCAGCACCGGAATGCCTTCGGTGATGCAGATGACAAGGTCGAGCTCCGCGTCGACCGCTTCCATGATGGCGTCGGCCGCAAACGGAGGCGCAACGTAGATGACGGACGCCGTAGCGCCGGTCGCGGCTACCGCTTCCTTAACCGTGTTGAAAATCGGCAGCGATACCGTATTTCCGTTTTCGAGCGTAATGTCGACTTTTTGTCCGCCCTTGCCCGGCGTAACGCCGCCGACCATTTGCGTGCCGTAATCCAAGGCTCCTTTGGCGTGGAACAGACCCGTCGCCCCCGTAATGCCCTGGGTGATCACCTTGGTGTTTTTATCGATCAAAATACTCATGACTTCACACTCCCCGGTTCGTTCTCCCTTGTCATTTCACGAGCGACACGATTTTTTGCGCGCCGTCGGCCATCGAATCCGCAGCTACGATATTGAGCCCGGAGTTGTTCAAAATTTCCTTGCCCAGCTGGACGTTGGTGCCTTCCAGGCGAACGACGAGCGGCTTGTCCAGACCGAGCTCGCGGGCCGCCGCCACAACGCCCTCCGCAATGACGTCGCACTTCATGATGCCGCCGAAAATGTTGACGAAAATGCCTTTGACGTTCTTGTCGGACAAAATGATTTTGAACGCTTCGGTAACCTTCTCTTTCGTCGCGCCGCCGCCGACGTCAAGGAAGTTTGCCGGCTCCCCGCCGTAATATTTGATGATGTCCATCGTCGCCATCGCCAGCCCGGCCCCGTTGACCATGCAGCCGATGTTGCCGTCCAGCGCGATGTAGGACAGATCGAATTTGGACGCCTGGATTTCCTTTTCGTCTTCTTCGTCCAGATCGCGCAGTTCCAAAATGTCCTTGTGGCGGAACAGAGCGTTGGAATCGAAGTTCAGCTTCGCGTCAAGCGCCACGACGTTGCCGTCGCCCGTGACGACGAGCGGATTGATCTCGGCAATCGAACAATCCTTGTCGACGAATGCGTTGTACAGCGCCAAAATGAACTTGGTCGCCTTGTTGACCAGCTCGTTCGGAATGTTGATGGCGTAAGCGAGCCTGCGCGCCTGGAACGTTTGCAGACCGACGGCCGGATCGACGACTTCCTTGATGATTTTCTCCGGCGAGCGGGCCGCGACTTCTTCGATTTCCGTGCCGCCTTCTTCCGATCCCATGACCACGATGCGTCCGGTGCTGCGGTCCACGACGAGACCGATGTAATATTCTTTTTTAATGTCGCAGCCTTCTTCGATCAGGAGGCGTTTGACTTCCTTGCCTTCCGGACCGGTCTGGTGGGTAACCAGCACTTTGCCGAGAAGCTGCTCCGCGTATTCCCGAACCTGGTCGAGCCCTTTCGCCACTTTGACGCCGCCCGCCTTGCCGCGGCCGCCCGCGTGGATTTGCGCTTTGACGACCGTAACCGGCGTGCCCAGTTCTTCGGCGGCTTTGACCGCTTCGTCAACCGAGAACGCGACTTTGCCGCGAGGGACGGTGACGCCGTACTGTCTCAAGACTTCCTTGCCTTGATACTCATGAATATTCATGATCCTGCATCCTCCCGTTTAACACGCATCTGAAGAACATATCGGCGCTTGCGATCGCACCGAAACCTCCATTATTGTATCACTATTTGTCCGCGCGTTCCTCTTTTTTTCATCAATTTTTTAGCTCCATTTGGCAATGGTTTCATCTCAGGATTCGATCAAATCAACACGAAACGATAATAGAATTTCCAAAAAAACCGAATTCATGCTTGCGTCCGTCCGAAATTGCATATGATCCGCATATAATCCGCGGCTGCCCGCGGCATTGACAAACGCGCATGCGAACCGCTAGACTAATAGCAATCGAACCGATAGGGCGAAAAGGAAGCACCTTTCTTCGCGAACGCAACCGTTGAAGGAGGGTGCTTTTTTGTCATGTATGCGAAAATGCTCAGCGCAAGCGTCGTCGGCGTCGAAGGGCGCCTGATCGAAGTCGAAGTCAATCTTTCGTCCGGGTTGCCCCAGGTTGCGATCGTCGGGCTCCCCGATCCCGCCGTCCGCGAATCCGTGGAGCGAGTGCGCGCCGCCATCCAGAACGGCGGCATGACCTTTCCGCTCGACCGGATCACCGTCAACCTCGCGCCGGCCGATATGCGCAAGGAAGGGAGCGCTTACGATCTGGCCATCGCCGCCGGCATTTTAAGCGCAAGCGGACAACTGCCGAAGGAACGGCTCGATGGCGTTCTGCTCATCGGCGAGCTGTCGCTCAGCGGCGAAGTCCGGCCGGTTCCGGGCGTGCTGCCGATGGTCGAGCGGGCAAGGCGCGAAGGCCTGCGCCGCGTGATCGTGCCCCGGGCCTGCGTCGCCGAAGCGCGGCTGATCGAAGGCATCGAGGTGCTCGGCATCGCTTCGCTGGGCGAATGGAAGCAAGACCCCCGGGACGCGGGGCCCGTCGGCAACGCTTGCAGCGACGCGCCGGAGAGCGGAGGCGAACCCGCGGCAACGGAAGCATTCGCGAACGATGTCGACCTGGCCGACGTAGTCGGCCAAACGCACGGCAAGCGCGCGCTGCTTATCGCCGCGGCCGGGAAGCACAACCTTCTGGTCGTCGGGCCGCCCGGAACGGGGAAAACGATGCTGTGCCGACGCCTTCCCACGCTGCTTCCGCCGCTGGACGACGAGGAAGCGCTCGCCGTGACGAAGATATATAGCGTCTGCGGCAAGCTCGGCGGCCGTCAGGGATTGATCCGCAGACGCCCGTTCCGCTCCCCTCACCATTCGATCTCGGTCGCCGGGCTGATCGGCGGCGGAACGGTGCCGAAGCCGGGAGAAGTGACGCTTGCGCATCACGGCGTCCTGTTTCTGGACGAGCTGCCGGAATTCACCCGCGGAGCGCTGGAAGCGCTCAGGCAGCCTTTGGAAGACCGCCGCGTGACGATCGGCCGGGCGCGGGGCTCGACCGCTTTTCCGGCGGATTTTTTGCTGGCGGTTTCGCTTAATCCTTGTCCTTGCGGTTATTGGGGCTTTGACGGTGACCGCGTCTGCACCTGTTCGGCGGCGGCCGTCGCCCGCTACCGGTCGCGGCTGTCGGGGCCGCTCGTCGACCGCATCGACCTTCAGGTGGAGATGCCCCGGCAGTCGGGGCGGGGCGCCCCTTCCGGCGAATGGACGTCCGCCTGGGCCCGGGAGCGGGTGGCCGAGGCGATCGAACGGCAAAAAGCCCGCTACCGGAACAGCGGGATCCGATGGAACAGCGAGCTTCAGGGCCGAAAGCTGGCCGAATTTGCCCGTTTGGCGCCCGACGCCGAGAAGCTGCTGGCCGGCATTTACGACCGGCTCGGGCTTAGCCACCGGGCGCACGACAGAATTCTCAAAATGTCGCGCACGATCGCCGACTTGGCCGCAAGCGAGCGGATCGAAGCCGAGCATGTCGCCGAAGCGGTGCGGTACCGCTGCCTGGACAAGCCGGCTTCCGACCCGCCGGGCTTCACGAGCCAGAACGGCAAATAAAGAGTTTATGCCGGTTGCGGTTGGCGGTTGGGGGTTGGTCGGCTTGCGGCTATCCTGGATTTTTTCCAACGTGCCGGTTCGTTTTCAGCGCCTTCTACACCTATCTTGGATTTCATCCAATCTACAACGCTATGTTGAGGAGATTTTCCGCCCAAGCCCGCAAGTTCAATGGAAAAATCCAATGTAGAGCGGCTTCTCGGAGGGAAGCGCCTTCGGTCATTGGAATTTTTCCATGATAGCTCCTGCCGCAAGACAAAGAAAGCAGACAGATATGAAGTACACGGATCAGATCGCCTGTGAAGAAGACGACGGGTGCAAGCTCCGATTCATTTGCCGCCGTTATGCATCGTAACATCCTTGGCCTGCATAGCATCTGTGCAGTTGTATGACGTACAGTTGTATTACGTAGGCAATTTGTTGAATGCAGCAGCATTATGTAGCCATTTTACTCAGTTGCATTGCGCAGTCATTTTGTGCAGCAGTTATGTTCCGTGAAGGACATTGCGTGTGTTGGCATGCAGTTCCATTGCGTAGACACATTTTGCTCAGATACCTTGCACATTCGCCCTACGCAAAGGCTGCTTCGCCGTCCGTTCCGCAACCACCTCTGCCCGCTCAGAAAGCGCCCGGAATATGCCGAAGCTCGCTGACGCTTCCGTCCCTGCCGAACGTGACGGCGATCGCATCGAAGCGGACGGGGCGTGCCTGCTGGCGCGACATCGCTAGATACACGCTTGCGACGCTGCGGACCTGGGCCTGCTTCGCGGAAGAGAACGCCTCGACGGCGGAGCCGAAGCGGGAGGGATTGCGTCTGGACCGGACTTCCACGAACACGAGCACGCCGCCGTCCGCCGCGATCAGATCGATCTCTCCGGTCCGGCAGCGCCAGTTTCGTTCGATGATGGCGTATCCTTGCGCCGCCAAATACTTGGCCGCGGCTTCTTCCGCTTCCCGCCCGGCGCGCTTTCGGCGGTCGAAGCCGCCGGAACGGGAGGCGCCGCCCGCCTTTTTCGTCTCGTCCATCGCCAACGCCTCCTTACGTCCACATGTCGGCTTTGCGTTCCTGCAGCCCGGCTTTCCGGTCCGTGCGGTAGACAAAGCTCAAAATCTCGGCGACAAGCCGGTACAGTTCCGGCGGAATTTCCTGCTGAAGGTCGAGCTTCGACAGGACCTCCACCAGCGAAGCGTCCTCCTGCACCGGCACGCCGCCTTCTTTCGCCCGGCGCAAGATCTCCTCGGCGAGAACCCCTTGCCCTTTCGCCACCACGACAGGCGCCTGGGCTTGCTCCGGATCGTATTTCAGCGCCACCGCTTTCTTGGTGATCGTCCGCGGCTGCGGCTGCTTGGGAGGTTGATCCTGGGCATTCATGCGCGAAAATCCACTCCCCTGTAAAGCTTCGCGGCGAACGCGTCCGGTGCGGGCGCATCCGCGGCGCCGGACCGCCGGAACGATTCGGCGGAAGCCGGTTCGCCGTCTCCCTGGGCCGGCTTCGGCAAGGAGGCCGATTTGAGCGACAAAAGCTGGTATCCGGCCGACAGCAGGCGTTCCTGCGCTTCGTCTCTGGCCGATTCGATCAGGTCGGCCACCCACGGACGGTCGTTCCATATTTTGAGCGACACCATCTTGTTCACGACCGAAACGTCGACCAGCGTCTCGCCCAAATGCTTCATCTTCAAGTCGAACAGCAGCCGGCAGTTGTCCGCGTCCCATTCGCCGCGTCTTCCGCGCCGCGTCTGCACGTGGATCGTCGCCGTCGTGTCGCCGTCTTCGCCTTTGAGCGGGACGAAAAAGACCATATGGCTCAGCATCCCCGTATTTTGCCGCTCGGGGGAGAGCAGCAGCTGCTGGCCGGCGATTTGCTGCGCCAGGCTGCTTGCCGCCTCGCGCAGCGGCGCGGGGACATCGTCCCGGCCCGCCAGCGCCAGCAGCGCGCCCTTCAGCGTCTCTTGGGCTTTGGCCGCGTCTTGGCCCCCGGACTCTTCGCTCCGCTCCGTTCCGAAAGCGGCCGCAGCCGGGCCCGCATCGGGCTGAAGCAGCGCCTGGCGCTCATGCCCGACGCCGAGCCACTGCAGGAAGCGGCCGATCCACGGCTCCGAAGCCTCCGGCCGGGCTGCGAAAGGACGGGCCGCAAGCGCGGCGGCTTCCCGGCCCGGCTTGCCGGCGGCTCCGGCGTCCCGGGCTTCCGGATAAGCGGTCCGCTGCGGCTCCTCTCCCGCCGACGCGCCGGAAGCCGGGACAGGCCCGGGAGCGCCCGCGACCGTTCCCGCACCCGGCGCCGCCTGCGCCCGCGCCCCGCCCCCGCTAACCGTGGGGATCGGCTGCTGCGGCAGCGCCTTCTGTCCGGCAGCCGGCTGAGCCTCCGGCGCAACCGCAGCGGCCGAAAGCGGCGCCTGCACAGCGCCGGAGCCGGATGCCGCGGGCCGTTCCGCCGCGCTTGGGCCGGCCCCCTGGGCCGCGGCTCCCGCCGGGCCCGCCTGCTGCCGCGGCAGCTGCGCAATGGCGTCCTCTGCCGTCCGACGGGCGCCTTCGGACAGCAAAGCCGCGCCCTCCGCAAGAAGGCCGAGCAGCCGGCCGGCCGCCTCGGCCTGTCCGCTGCCGGGCTTGGCCGCCGCCGCAAACGCCGCCAGCTGCGTCTCGAACGCCGCCAGCTGCGCATGCAGCGGCGGCCCGAACAGCGCCTGCCGCAGCGAAGCGATCGTCGCCTCCGTCGGCGCAAGGCCGCGCCGGAACGCCACGGCAGCCGCATTCGCCCATTCCTCGGCGCCGGCGCCCGCGGGTTTTGCCTCGAGGGCCTGCCGGAACCAGGAGGCGGTCTCTTTGTCAAGAGCGTAGCCGTCGCGCTTGAGCCCTCGAATCAAGTCTTCCGCCCATTTCGCGTCGGGCAGGCCGAACGATTTCAGCGCGCCCCGCACCGTCTCGTTCGGAGCGGCTTCGGGCGCCTCCGCCAGCGGCTTCAGCACGATGAGGCCGCTTTGGGACTCGGGCTGGACTTGCAGCAGCGTCCCCCGGCCGACCGGCAGCTCCGCCTCGAGCCGCGCCCGCACTTTGACCCCGTTCACGTTAAGGACGGCTTCGCCATCATCCAGCATTTCCACGAGGACGCCCCTGACGATCTGGCCGATCCTCAATTCAAGCGCGCGGGCGCTTTCCGACGGCTGAACCTCGCCCATCATCGCCCGAAGCAACGAGCCGATATTGGCATTCATGCGCTGCCTCCTTTCCAAGAAAAAACCGATTGTCTGACGAAAATCCCGCACAATTTATGTATCGGCAGCAATCGCGCTCCATTCAAGCTAGAACAGTTCCTGCTGAACCGACAAAATCCCGCCCAAAAACGAATGGCGGTGCAATGGCGTAGGCCCGAGCGTCAGCAGCGCTTCCCGGTGCTCCTTCGTCGCATAGCCTTTGTTGGCGGCGATGCCGTACCCCGGATACATGACGTCCCAAACCTCGCGGCAAAGCCGGTCGCGGGTTACCTTGGCCACGATCGACGCGGCGCCGATCGATTGGCTTCGCGCATCGCCCTTGACGATGGCCGTCTGCGGGATGTCCACGGCGACCGTTTCCGCATCGACGAGCAGATGCTGGGGCGCGACGGACAGCCCCTCGACCGCCAGCTTCATCGCAAGCCGCGAAGCCTGGCGAATGTTGATCCTGTCGATCGTGGCGGCGTCGACGCGGGCGACCGACCACGCCTCCGCTTCCGCCAAAATCAGCTCGTACAGCCGCTCCCGCTTCTTTTCGCTCAATTGCTTCGAATCGTTGATCTCCTCCAGGACGGTTCCCGGACGGAAGACGACCGCCGCCGCGACGACATCGCCGAACAGGCAGCCTCTTCCCACCTCGTCCACGCCGGCGACGGCGACGAGGCCCCCGTCCCAAAGCTTTGTTTCGAATTCAAGCCGGTTCGGCTTTTGGTCAGATGATTCCACTACGCATTCCGCCTTCCCGGAAATGATTTCGCATGATGACCCTATTGTCCATGAAACCGCCCTTTTTCGGCAAGTTTTTTTTCGTCCGGCCAAACGGCAAGTGGAACGAATCGTTCCGGTTCGGGTACAATCATTGTAGGTGATGGAAAAATGAACATGGCCAAATTGCTGATCGGGTCCGGCATCGTGCTGATCGTCGCCGGCTTGCTTTGGATGCTGCTGGGCCGTTTTATCCACCTGGGCCGTCTGCCCGGCGATATCGTCGTCGAGAAAGAGAATTTCAAATTTTACTTTCCGCTCGCGACCTGCATTCTGTTAAGCGTGGCGCTCTCTCTTATCGCCTACCTGTTCCGGTGGCTGTCCAAGTGAAATCCGGCCGGCGACAAGAAGAAAACGGCGCACCGTCCTTGCTCAAGTCAAGGACGATGCGCCGTTTCTCTTGAAAATCCATTGCCTTATGAATGCTGCTGGACGACCGGGGCCGCCTCGCTTTGCCTCGAAATTAACAGATTCAGCACGATCGCCGTCAGCGAGCCGGATACGATGCCGTTCTGCAGAAGCATCTTCGCGAAGTCCGGCAGCTGGTCGAACATCTGCGGCAGCGTCGCCGAGCCCAATCCGACCGCGATGCTGCAGGCGGCGATCAGCAGGTTGCCGTCCTTGCGCAGATCGACCTGCGACAGAATCGAGATGCCGGAAGCCGCGACCGAGCCGAACATGACAATCATGGCGCCGCCCAGCACCGCATTGGGAATGACGGTCGTCAAGGCGGCCAGCTTGGGCAGCAAGCCGAGGACCACCATGATCGCGCCGGCCGCAAAAATAACGTCCCGGGATTTGACCTTCGTCAGCGAGATCAGGCCGACATTTTGCGAAAACGCCGTGTAAGGGAACGCGTTGAAGATCCCGCCCAGCGTGATCGCAAGCCCTTCGGAGCGCAAACCGTTCACGATCTGCGCCGGTTCGACCTTCTGATCCGTCGCCTTGCCGACCGCCAGATAAACGCCCGTCGACTCCACCATGCTGACGATATTGACGAGAATCATTGTGATCACGGCCGTCAAGCTGATCTGGGGCGCGCCGAAGTAGAACGGTTGCGCGATGCTGACCCAGGAAGCTTCCCCGACGGACGAGAAGCTGACGACGCCCATGAAGTAACCGGCAAGCGTACCGGCCGCCAAGCCGACCAGTACGGATATCGCCCGCATAAATCCTTTGGACAGACGGTTCACGGCCAAAATGACGATCAGCGTGACAACGGCCAGCAGCAGATTGCGCGGCTCGCCGAAATCGGCGCTGCCCTGCCCGCCTGCCGCGTTGTTCATCGCGACGGGAATCAGCGACAGCCCGATGATCGTAACGACCGAGCCGATGACGATCGTGGGGAAGAACCTTAACATCTTCCCGTACAAAGGAGCGGCCAGCACGACGAATAAACCGGATAAGATCACGGCCCCGTATACGGTAGCCAGGTTCGAAGACGACGCAATGGCGATAATCGGTCCGACGGCGGTAAACGTGCAGCCCAATACGACGGGAAGCCGGCTGCCGAAATATTTGGTCCCCATCGTCTGCAAAATCGTGGCGATCCCGCAGGTGAACAAGTCCGCGGCGATCAGATAAGCCATCTGGGCGGCGGTCAAGTGGAGCGCTCCCCCGACGATCAGAGGCACGACGACAGCCCCCGCGTACATCGCCAGCACATGCTGGAAGCCTAAGGCAAAGACTCTTTTTTTGGTTAACATCCTATACCGTCTCCTTGACGCGATGGATTGAGCTTTCTTCTATAAACTGAATCTCGCCCGGCGACATCGAAGCGATGCGTGCCAGCGAATGAACCCTGACGTCCATCTCCTCCAGCAGACGTCGGCCTTCCTGGAAGCTTTTCTCGATCACGCAGCCTACGCCTGCCAGCTTCGCCCCGGATTCCCTGACGATCTTGACCAGCCCCGCAAGCGCGGCTCCCGTCGCCAGAAAATCGTCCACGATCAGCACCCGGTCGTCCGGGCCCAGATATTTTCGGGAAATGCTGACCTGATACGTCTCCCCCCGGGTGAACGAATGCACCTGCGCCGAATACACCTCTTCGGAGAGCGTAACGGCTTTTTTCTTTTTCGCATAAATAAACGGCACGTTCAGCGCGATCCCCGTCGCCATCGCAAATTGTATGCCGCTGGCTTCAATGGTGAGCACCTTCGTTACCGGTTCGTCCGCAAAGATTCGCCCGAACTCGCGTCCGATCTCCAAGGCAAGCTGCGTATCCACCTGGTGATTCAGAAACGAATCGACTTTCAGCACCTTATCGGACAAAATCAATCCCTCTCGGCGTATCCGTTCCAAGAGCACTTCCATCGCCATCTACCGTCCCTTTCTGCATGAAAAAAAGGGACAAGCTCCTTGAGCGGTTTCTCAAGTGAAGCTTGTCCCGGGGATTCATCCCTTATGGCGGCACTTCAAGTGCCAGCATCGCCGGACCGGTCCCCCGTTTCGCTGAAGGACGGAATCCGGAATGCACTCGCTATCACTCATAGTCGGACGATTACAGTGGTCGTCCGGTAGAAACTTATGGGCCATATTCCCAAAATTATATGAGCTCGTATGCAATTGTACGATGACTATACTACACACTCTTTCTTATCGTTTCAAGAGAAAAATCGCCGTTTCGATATTTTGGCAAGGTTCCGCGGGTGCGAATGCCCTTATCGGACCGGCGCTTCCAGCGTGATCCGGCCGAGCTTGCCGGAGCGCAAATCGCGCAGCAGCACGCCGGACGCCTTCTCGTAGTCGATTCGCCCGCCGCTTCCGACGCATCCGCGCCGCCGTCCGATCTCTTCCAGCACTTCGGCGGCAGCCGCCAAATCGGGCAAATCCTCCGGAAGCTCCGTCAGTCCGTAACGTTCCGCAAGCGCTTCGCGGTAAGCCTTCGTCAGCCAGCGAAGCGTAAAGCAGGCCACTTCCTCGATCGGCAAAATTTCCTCTTTGATCGCGCCCGTCGCCGCAAGCCGGAATCCGACCTCGGGATCCTCGAACTTCGGCCACAAGATTCCCGGCGTGTCCAGCAATTCGAGATCCCCGCCGGTGCGAATCCATTGCTGGCCTTTCGTCACGCCCGGGCGGTCGCCCGTCACCGCCGCGTTTCTCCCCGCCAGGCGGTTAATGAGCGTCGACTTCCCTACGTTGGGGATGCCTACGATCAGCGCGCGGGCGGGCCTCGGACGCATGCCCTTGCTGATTTGGCGCTCGATCTTCTCCTTCAGCAGGACCTTGACCCGGCCTGGGATGTCCCGAACGCCGCTTCCCGTATTCGCGTCGATGGCCAGCACCTCGCGGCCGAGCGCGCGGAAGTGCTCGCTCCAGCGCGCGGTCGCCTCCGCATCCGCCAAGTCGGCCTTGTTGAGCAGAAGCAGGCGCGGCTTGCTCCCGACAATCTCGTCGATCATCGGGTTGCGGCTCGACTCGGGCACGCGTGCGTCCAGCAGCTCGAACACGACGTCGATCAGCTTCAGCTTCTCTTCGATTTGCCGTTTGGCCCGGGTCATGTGGCCCGGAAACCATTGTATGGTCATATTGCATCCCTCCGCGATTTCCGTCCGGCAGAGGGACCAAAGCGCTTGTCCTTACCAGCCGCGACCGATATATTTTATTTTATTTAACGGCCAAAAGATCAATTCGGCCCGCCCGACCACCCGGTCCATTTTGACGAACCCGATCATCCGGCTGTCCTTGCTGTCCGGACGGTTGTCGCCAAGCACGAACAGCTCGCCTTCCGGAACCGTCGTCTCCTGGAACTGTGAATTCGGGTAGTCGCTGTTGAAGCTTTTCTCATTATAAAGGCCGCCGGCGGCATGAGCCCGTTCGTACGCTTCTTTCAGGTAAGGCTCCTCGATCGCTTCGCCGTTCACGTAAACGGTGTCTCCGTCGACTTTCACCGTGTCCCCCGGCGTCGCAATGACCCGCTTGATATAATCCCGGCCTTCTTCGGGCACATGAAACACGATGACTTCGCCTCGTTTCGGCGCGCGGAAGTCGTACAAAATTTTATTGACGATAATCCGCTCCCCGTTCCAGAAGTTCGGCTCCATCGAAGAGCCGTCCACGATGAACGGAGAAACGAGCAGCCAGCGGATGACGAACACGAGTACGGCCGCGATCGCCAGCGCCTTGATCCATTCCACCAGCTCGCTCTTTTTGCGGGGGCCTGCCGGCTTGACCGTCGCGGGCGCTTTGCCGCTTCCCGCGGCCGCCGCGCTTCCGGCAACGGCATGCATGCCGCCCGCTTCATCGGACTCATGCCCGGATGAGGCGTGTGATGCTCCCAAGCGTTCTCCCGTTCCGGTGCCCGCATTTGTTCCGGTTTGCTCCGCCGTTTCGCCACTTTTCCAATCACGCGACTGATCCATGTCGATTCGCCTCTTTCCCGAGTCCGTCTTTTTCGAAATCGTCTGATGTCAACGCGTATTTTAGGGGAAATGCAAAAAGGAGGACTTGAACGTAAGCCAAGCCCCCCTTTTGATTAGCCTTATCGAATTTCCTTGATACGAGCAGCTTTGCCGCGCAGGTTGCGCAGGTAGTACAGCTTCGCACGACGGACTTTGCCGCGGCGCGCCACTTCGATCTTCTCGATGCGGGGCGAATGCAGCGGGAAAGCGCGTTCTACGCCGACGCCGTACGAAATTTTGCGCACGGTGAACGTTTCGCTGATGCCGCCGCCACGGCGTTTGATCACAACGCCTTCGAACAGCTGGATACGTTCGCGGGAACCTTCGACAACCTTGACGTACACTTTAAGCGTGTCGCCCGGACGGAAGTTCGGAATGTCCTTGCGCAGTTGCTCTTGCGTAATCTCTTGAATCAGATTCATGGATACCACTCCTTCCACCATAGACGTTCGTACCCGCTCCACAAGTCCGTTGACCGCTTCATGGCGTGCAGAGGACCGTCCGATTTTTCGCCGATTGCCCGTTTTGAACAACGGAGCATCCGGCATACACAACATCTGAAATTTTATCACACCCGCCAGGTAAAAACAACCTTATATTTCGTTATTCGTCCCGTTTTGCACCTCTTCGAGCCAACGGCGCTCCTGCTCGGTCAGCTCCGCATTCCGAAGCAGGTCCGGACGGCGCTTGGCCGTGCGAAGCAGCGACTGCCGGCGCCGCCATTTGTCGATTTCCGCGTGATTGCCCGAAAGCAGCACATCCGGCACCTTCCAGCCGCGGAATTCGGGCGGCCGCGTATAATGCGGGTGTTCGAGCAACCCGTCGCTGAACGAGTCGCGGGCCGCCGACTGGTCGTTGCCGAGAACGCCGGGCAAAAGCCTGACGACCGCGTCGATCACGACCATCGCCGGAAGTTCGCCTCCGGTCAGCACATAATCGCCGATCGACAGCTCGTCCGTGACCAGATGCTCGCGAATGCGCTCGTCGAAGCCTTCATAGTGGCCGCAAATAAACACGAGATGCGATTCGGCGGCCAGTTCCCGGACCTTGGCCTGCGTCAGCGGTTCCCCTTGCGGGCACATGAGAATGATGCGCGGGGACGAACGGAAAGGCTCGACGCTCAACCGTCCGTCCTTCTCGCCGGGCGCGCTCTCCCGGAGCGGCTCTTCCCGCTCCTCACGCTCTTCCCGATCCTCACGCTCTTCCCGATCCGCGCGCTCTTCGCCGCCAGGCTCCGCTTCCGCTCCTTCCCGCTCCTCCATCCGGGCGGACCGGATCACCGATTCGACCGCGGCAAAAATCGGCTCGGGCTTGAGCACCATCCCCCCGCCTCCGCCGTACGGCGTATCGTCCACCGTATTGTGCTTGTTGTTCGCGAAATCGCGGAAGTTGACCGTCGACAACTTCACCTTGCCGCGCTCCCGCGCTTTTCCCAAAATGCTGCTGCCGAAGACCCCCTCGAACATTTCGGGAAAAAGCGTCAAAACGTCGATCCGCATGCTACAGCAGCCCTTCCATCAGATGAACTTTGACCGTCCGCCCGGGAACGTCCACTTCCAGCACGACCTCGTCGATGACGGGAAGCAGCACGTTGCCGCCTTTCGGCCGTTTGACGACCCAAACATCGTTGGCCCCCGGCGACAGCACGTCCGTAATGATCCCCAATTTCTCGCCGTCCTCGGTGACGACGGTGGCGCCGACGATGTCGCGCACGTAGTACTCGCCTTCCCCGAGCTCGACCCGGTCCTCGTCCCGTACCTTCAGTTCCCATCCTTTGTATTTCTCGACGAGATTGATATTGTCGTAGCCTTTCAGCTTCAGAATGAACAGATTTTTGTGCTCGCGGGCGCCCTGCACTTCCACTTCGAGCGCCGCTTCGGCTCCCGCCCCGGGCGGACACAGCAGCAAGCGGCTTCCGTTACGGAAGCGCACATCCGGAAAATCCGTATGCGGCCACACCTTGATTTCGCCTCGGATGCCGTGAGTATTGACGATTTTGCCGACGTTAAGCAAACGCTCTTCCGTCACGGAAGCAGCCTCCTTCTATGTTCAAGACTCCGGACTCATTTTACCCTTTTCGGTTCGCCAAAAAAAGTCCGGGCATGCCAAACGCAGCCCGGACCTTCCTTTTTGCCTTATTCCGATTTGATGTCCACGATGACGCGCTTCCGCTCCTTGACCGCAGCGGAAGTGACGACAGTGCGCAGCGCTTTCGCAATGCGCCCCTGCTTGCCGATGACTTTGCCGACATCGTCTGGATGAACGGACAGCTCGTACACCAGGCCGCGCGCGTCCTCCTTGACTTGAATCTGCACGTCTTCCGGATGATCCACCAACGCTCGGGCGATAACCCGAATCAATTGTTCCATGGCCTATGCCCTCCGGGAATCCGACGTTACTTCTGAAGCTTGGATTCGTGGAATTTTTTCAGAACGCCGGCACGGCTAAGAAGATTGCGGACCGTCTCGGAAGCCTGCGCTCCGTTTTGCAGCCATTTCAGCGCTTTTTCCTCGTCGATTTTCACTTCAGCGGGTTGCGCGACCGGGTTGTAGTACCCGATCTCCTCGATGAAGCGGCCGTCGCGCGGGGAACGGGAATCGGACACGACCACGCGATAGAAAGGAGCTTTATGAGCGCCGATGCGTTTCAGACGAATGCGTACTGCCATTTCAACTTTCACCTCCTTAACAAAATCCACTTCCGCGTCAAAACGGGAATCGCATGTTTTTGCCGCCCAGCATGTTTTTGAGGCCTTTCAGGCCGCCTTTGGGACCTTTGGGTCCCATCATGCCGGAAAACTGCTTCATCATCTTCTTCATTTCCTCGAATTGCCGGATCAGCTTGTTCACTTCGGCAAGCGACGTCCCGCTGCCCGCGGCGATCCGCTTGCGGCGGCTGTAGTTGATGATTTCCGGTTTCTGCTTCTCCGCCTTCGTCATCGACTTGACAATCGCCTCGGTGCGCGCGATTTGCTTTTCGTCGATTTTGAAGTTGGGCATGTTCTTCAGCTTGTTCATGCCCGGCAGCATGTCGAGAAGCTGGTCAAGCGGGCCGAGCTTGCGGACCTGCTCCATCTGCTCGAGGAAATCCTCGAACGTAAACTCGGCGTTCCGCATCTTGCGTTCCAATTCTTTCGCTTTTTCGGCATCGATGTTGGACTGCGCCTTCTCGATCAGCGACAGCATATCGCCCATGCCGAGAATCCGCGACGCCATCCGGTCGGGGTGAAACGGCTCCAGCTGGTCGATCTTCTCGCCCATCGACGCGAACTTGATGGGACAGCCGGTGACGGCCTTGACGGACAGCGCCGCGCCGCCCCTCGTATCGCCGTCGAGCTTCGTCAGCACGACGCCGGTCAGCTCCAACTGCTCGTGGAAGCTTTTGGCCACGTTCACCGCTTCCTGACCCGTCATCGCGTCGACGACGAGCAGCACCTCGTCGGGTTTGACCGCCGCATGAATCTGCTTGATCTCCTCCATAAGCGCCTCGTCGATCTGCAGGCGGCCGGCGGTATCGATCAGCACGTAATCGTTGCCCTGCTCTTTCGCATGCTGGACGCCCTGCTTTGCGATCTCCACCGGGCTGACCTTGTCGCCCAGCGAGAACACCGGCACCCCGATCTGTCCCGCCAGCACTTCCAACTGTTTGATCGCGGCGGGACGGTAAATGTCGCCCGCGACGAGCAGCGGCTTGTGATTCTGCGATTGGAGCAGCTTCGCAAGCTTGGCGGTGAGCGTCGTCTTCCCCGCGCCCTGCAAGCCGGCCATCAGAACGACGGTCGGCGGCTTGTTCGATTTTGCCAGCTTCGCCTGGGTGCCGCCCATCAGCTCGATCAGTTCTTTGTGCACGATGTCGACGACGACCATGCCCGGCGTGAAGCTCTTTTGAACCTCCGCCCCGACCGCCTTCTCTTTCACCTTCGCGATGAAATCCTTGACGACCTTAAAGTTGACGTCGGCTTCGAGCAAGGCCAGCCTGACTTCGCGCATCGCTTCGTTAACGTCGTCCTCCGACAGCTTGCCTTTGCCTCTCAGCTTGCCGAACACATTCTGCAGCCGTGTCGTCAATCCTTCAAACGCCATGCCCGATCCCCTCCTTCCGCTCCGAATTTGCCCCGTTAGCCGGGCTCGCATTTTCGATTGGCAAACCGCTGTCCGCCGACCGCAGCATCGCTACCGTATCCAGAAGCGGCTTGCGCCACTGCGCCGGAAGCTCGCCGATCTGCCGCTCCAGCCGGTCGAGCCCCTGCTGCAGCCGCTCGTGGCGGACCGTCAGGGACAGCTTGGCTTCGTATTCTTCCAGGATCTGCTCCGCCCGCTTAAGGTGTTCGTACACCGCTTGCCGACTGATGTCAAAATCTTCGGCAATCTCGCCGAGGGAGTAGTCGTCTTGATAATAGCATTTCAGAAAGGTCTGCTGCTTCTCCGTCAGCAGCGGACCGTAGAAGTCGAACAGCACGTTCATGCGGTTCGTCTTCTCCAGCGCATTCTCCCCATGCACAAAGGCTCACCCCTCGCCTGTCAAGGAAAAGCACTTTACAGCGATTCAACTTAGTCTATGTTACGCAATTCTCCCGCCGATGTCAAGCGAAAAGACTTAACACCGAAAACTCTTTTCGACCGCGGCCTCCGAACAGGATTCCGATCGCTGCCGTTCCCCGGAACGGCCCCTGTAAAGTACGCGCTCGCGCTCCCTTTTACGCGGTATCCCTTTCGTTCAGGAGCATGTGCGACAGTTCCTTTTGTTCGGGTATCCCTTCCGTTCAGGACGATGCGTGACAGCTTCCTTTTAAGCGGTATCCCCTTCGCTCAGGACCGTGTGCGGCAGCGCCTTTTTATTCCGTATCCCTTCCGTTCAGGACGATGCGTGACAGCTCCCTTTTAAGCGGTATCCCCTTCGTTCAGGACGAGATGCGGAAGCGCTTTTTTTATGCGGCATCCCTTTCGTTCGGATCGGTCATCATGCGCTCTATCCTGAATGAAGGGGATATGGAAATGAAGGGGCGTTGATGCCCTCTGTCTCCTGAGCGTAGGGGATGCCTAAGTAAAAGGAAGGAAAAGATAAATAATGGAGGAAACGGCGATTGACGCCGAAACGAAAACCAGCCTCAAAACCGGGCCCAAACGGCCGGTCTTGAGACTGGTCGCAAAAACGAAAGCGCAATGCAGCCGCGCGGTCAACGCCGTAAGGTCAGTGCCTCAAAGAAACCGCCATAGAGTTTATGCCGCAAAGTTTACGCCGTAGAGTATACGCCCTAAAGTCAACGCCATAAGGTCAACTGCCCCGATAAGTGCTGTATCCGCCGGGGGCGACCAGCAGCGGGACGTGGTAATGGGCCTGCGGATCGCCGATGACAAACCGGACCGGGATCCATTCGAGAAAGCCCTCGCCCGCCGTTCCGCGGAAATACCCCGCGGCGTCGAACATCAGCTCGTAAATGCCCGCCGCCATCTCGTCGCCGGACAGCAGAGGCTCGCCCAGCCGTCCGTCTTCGTTGGTGAAGGCTTCCCGCAGCATGGTGCGCGCTCCCTTTTCCGCGAGCCGCAGCCGCCACAGCTGAACGCGCATGCCCGCAGCCGGCTTGCCTTGGGATACGTCCAGCACATGCGTCGTCAGCCGGCCGCTCATGCTTCGCCCGCCGCCAGGTCGTCGCGCGTCATCGTGAAGCCCTGAAAGCCGAACGGCGGACGCGGTTCCGTAAAGACGCCGGGCTCCGTGCCCGACTTGGGCTCGACAACCGCCTCCCACGTGCGGTTGTTCGATTCGAAGCGCACTTCGGCCAGTTGCGGGAAGCGAGACAAGATCCGGCGGCCGATCTGATAAATCAGGGACTGGATCGAGGGCGAGTTCTTTTCATGGAAAACGTGATGGGCCAAATCCCGGATTTGCTCGGCGGCGACATAGTTGCCTCTGGTCGCGTCCAGGGCGTCGTTTACGTCCGCATAACGCCAATGAATGTCGAGAAAAATGAAAAGAGGCCGGTCGTAGCTGTCCGGAAGCGTCGTATATTCGTCCCGGACGAAGCCATAGAACGAACTGCCGCTCACCTTGATCAGCTGCAGGTCCGACAGGCTGCACTCCAGCGACCGGATTTCGCAGCCCGCATCCGTCCGCACGAGCGACATGGCGGCGCTGGCATGGTCGTTATGGCTGCGCCGGTAGACGAGCCCGCTCGGCACGAATCCGTTCTCTCCCCGCACTTCGAGGGGCAGAAACGGAATCCGGCGGGCGCTCAGCTCGATCGCTTCCATATGCGCATATTTCGCCAAAAACTTTTCGCTGATGTAAAAGAGAAGCCCTTCCGTCGTGCTGCCTTCGTACCCCGCGGTCTCCCGCAAGATGAAGTTTTTCATCGAATCGGTGGCGACCACGCGCGAATTGTCCCCTTCGGTAAACGAAGTAAGCAGCTCTTCCCCGCTGACCGAGAACGTGATGTTGTGGGCGAAAATGACGTTCGCATCGCCGGAATACGGAGATTCCGGGATAGGCTTGACGGTAAGCGGCGCGGCATAGGTGCGATAGTTATAAACGTCTCCTTTTCCGTAATAAAGCGTTCGTCCGTTGGCCAGTTTCAGCATAGGTCCGTCCTCCCCGGTTCATCGTTTTCGTTATGGATCAAATCCGCCAAGCGGAAGCCGGCAATCCACCCGATTTCGCTCAGCGCCCGCTCGCGCTCTTCCGCGGCCGAGCGGCTGATGCGCTCCTGCATGGCGGCGAGAATATCGCTCTTGCTTTTGCCGCGAACGGCAAGGATAAAAGGGAATCCGAATTTGCCTACATACCGCTTGTTCAAATCGTGGAACCGTTCGTATTCCTCCTGCGTCAGCCGGCTGAGACCGGCGCTTTGCTGCTCCGCCGCGGAATAGCCGCTGACGGCCAGCCGCGTCCCGAGATCGGGATGGGCCAGCAGCAGCGAATCGATCCGGTCCTGCGGAGCGCCGCGAACGATCCCCATCATCGCTTCGTGCAGTTCCCGCACGGAAGCGAAAGGACGCAGCGTCCATGCGCCCTCGGCGACCCAAGGGGAACACTCGAAAATCCCGCCTAATGCTTCGACAAACTCGCTGCGGTCCATACGGTTAATCGACTGCAGCGTTATTTTTTGCCCGGTCGGCTTCATTTCCAATACCCCTCGTGCACCGCGACGACTTCGGCTTCGATTTCCGGAAACGGCCCGATCACCACGATCGGTTTCCTTCCTCTTGCGAACACTTCCCTGCACGGCAGATCCAGCGTCAGATTCCGCTCGTCGTCGCCCGTAAGCTCCGCCAGCAGCGATTCCGTAATCCCGTATACGACGCGGCCGACGTTGCCCCAATAAATCGCCCCCGCGCACATGGCGCACGGCTCTGCCGTCGTATAGAGCGTGCAATCCCAAAGCTCGTCTTTGGAAAAACGCTTCGAAACGACCCGCATCAGCGCCGCTTCCGCATGCCCTGTGCAGTCGCGCTCCGTCATCTCGACGTTGCCCTGCTCCCATAAAATACGGCCGTCTTTGCCGACCAGCAACGCCCCGAACGGCGTATTTCCCGTTTGTCTCGCTTTCTGCGAGATTTCGACGCTTCGGCGCAAATACGCCAGATGGTATTCCTTATCGTTCGGCTTGTCGCTTCTTCCGTCTCGCTCACGCGCTCTCATGCCGTCCCGCATGCCGTCGCCCCCCCTTGCTCCGCCGCCTTCAGCACGGAACGGATGATTCCGCCGTATCCCGTGCAGCGGCACAGATTGCCGGACAGCGCCTCTTCGATTTCGGCCATGGAAGGCTCCGGGTTCTTGTTCAGCAGCGCGGTGACCGTCACGATCATGCCCGGCGTGCAGTAACCGCACTGATAACCTCCCTCCTCCAAAAAGCACTTCTGGACGCGATTCAGCGCGCCGTCCGCAGCCAGGCCTTCGATGGTCGTAATGTTTTTGCCCTGGCATTGATAAGCCATCGTCAGGCAGGAATTGACCGGCTTGCCGTCCACCAGCACCATGCACGCGCCGCAGCGGCCGATGTCGCAGGACCGCTTCGTGCCGGTCAAATGCAAATCTTCGCGCAAAATGCAAAGCAGCCGCTTCGCCGGCGGAACGTCAACCGATACCGGACGCTTGTTGATTACGCATTGCAGCGTAAACGTCTCGGCCGCGCTTGCGAGCTTTGGATCGATCATCGCCATTCCACCGCCTTGTTCAAAAATACGGGCTTCTCCAGAAGCAGCGCCGGGTCGATCGGAAGCTTGTTCACCCGCTTGCCGACCGCATCGTGCACCGCCGCCGCAATCGCCGGAGCGAGCCCGACCGAACCGATCTCGCCGACTCCGCGCGGGCCGTGCTTGTCTCCTTCCGGCAGTTCCTCGATCGGAAGCACCTCGAATCCGCCGCTCAGTTCCGCGATCGTCGGAATCAGGTACGTGTCCAGATTGCGGGTCAGGTACATCCCTTTATCCATCACGGCGTCTTCCGTCAAAGCGAACCCGAGCGCCATGCCGCTGCCGCCTTCGATCTGGCCGAGATAGCCCTGCGGATTGACGACCGGACCTGCGGCGACCGCGTGAAACTGGTCCAGGAGCTTGACGCGTCCGGTCAGCGTGTTGACCTCGACCTTCACCGCAACCGAAGCATACGTGTACAGGTAATGCGCCCCGACGCGGTCTACGGGCGAAGTCGGATACGCAAACTTCGTCTCGGCGACGATCGGTTCGCTTGCCGTCTTTGCGAGTTCGCCGTAGGAGATCAGCAGGCTCCCCGATTCGGCGTCCCGAATGCCGCCGCGGCCGAGAACAAGCTTCTCCATGCCGACGCCGAGCGCGCGGGACGCCTGCTTGCGAAGCGCCGTTGCAAACGGAGGATGCAGCCGCTTCAGCGCCTGCCACATCATGCTGGTCGCCCGGGAGGCGGTGCTTGATCCGCTGTCCGGCACGGCGTCGGTATCGCCGATGACGATCCGCAAATCCTGCGCGTCGAAGCCGAACTGTTCGATCAGCATTTGCTCCAAGGAGGCGATAAGCCCCTGGCCGAATTCCTCGTACCCGAACGCCGCCTCGATCTTGCCGTCGCCCGCCAGCGTCAGGCGTCCTCCGGCGGGATCGGGAATCCCGACGCCCAGGCCCGCTCCGTGCATGACCAGCGCGGCGCCGTACCCGGTTTTGATCCAGGGCGGCCGCGTTGCGGAACGGTTGCCGGCGGCCGCCTTCTCCTTCCACAAGCGGCAATCCGCCAGCGCCTCCCACACTTGCCGCGCCCCGTCCGTCTGCGCGATCGGCTGGCCGAGCGGACCCGGGTCGCCGGGCTGCCGCATGTTCATCAGCCGGAACGTCCACGGATCGATGCCGAGCTTCTCCGCGAGCCGGTCCATCTGCCCTTCCAGGGCGAAGATGGCCTGATTGCCGCCGAAGCCGCGGAATTCGCCGGACATCCCGTTGTTCGTGAACACCGATACGCTCTCCACCTTGACCGCGCCGAAACGGTACGGCCCGATGACATGCTCGACGGCGAAATTCAGCACCTCGGCGCTGAGCGTCGAATACGGTCCCGCGTCGGAGACGATCCGCACCTGGTGGGCAAGCAGCCTGCCGTATTCGTCGGTGCCGGTCTTCATGGTGATTTTCATCGGATGGCGCTTCAGTCCCGCGCGCACCGATTCCCAGCGGGAGTTGTGCAGCTTGACCGGGCGGCCGCAGGCGAGCGCGAGCAGCGCGCCGTACGGCTGCACGTTCAATTCGTCCTTCCCCCCGAACGAGCCCCCGATCGGGCTGGAAACGACGCGAATATCCGCTTCCGGACGATTCAGAATGCGAGCCAGCTGCATCCGGTCCATAAACCCGTGCTGGGTCGGCGCGTACACGGTCAGCCGGCCGTCCGGCTCGGGAACGAACAGGCCTCCTTCGGTCTCCATGTACGTGTGCATCTGCCTGGGCGTAGAATAGGTTTCCTCCACAATATGCCGGCACGCCGCAAAGCCCGCTTCCACGTCCCCGCAACCGTAATCGCTCCGGTGCAGCACGTTGCCGTGCTCGAACAGTTTTACACTGTCCGGGGAAAGCGCCGACTCCGGATCGTCCACGACGGGAAGCGGTTCGTAATCGACCTCGATCTGCGTCAAGGCGTAAGCCGCCAATGCTTCGGTTTCGGCCGCGACGGCGGCGACCGCGTCGCCGATAAAACGCACCCGGTCCTCGCAAAATACCGGCTGGTCGGGCCTTGCGATGCCGAACCGGTTCAGGCCCGGAACATCCGCGCTCGTCAGCACGGCGCGAACGCCCGGAATCGCTTTGGCCTTCTCCGTGCGGATCGATACGATTCTCGCATGCGGATAAGGGCTTCTCAGCACGCGGCCGTGCAGCATGCCCGGCAAGGACAAATCCGTCAAATACGGCAGGCGTCCGGTTACCTTGTCCGGCCCGTCGGGACGGACGCGCCACCTGTCGCCGCTTGTCGTCCGGTTCAGCGGCATGGCGCCCCCTCCTTCCCGCCGGCAGCTTCGCCGGCCACGGTCAGCTTCCACAGCTCGGTGACGACCAAATTGGCTGCCGTCAGTTTGCGGTACATGTCCGGCGCGAACGGATCCGGCGCCGGCGCGTAATCCGCGGCCACTTGTTCATAAACCTCGCCAAGCGCATCCGGATCGGGCATGCGGCCCGTCAGCAGCTCTTCCGCCCGCTTCAGCCGCGCCGGAACGGTCTGGCCTCCGCCCGCCGAAATCCGGATGCCGGTTAGGCGGCCGTCCGGCTCCAGGCTGCCGCAGAGCGCCACGGTAACGAGCGAAGGCGTAAACGCCTCCCTGCGGCCGACTTTATGGAAAGCGAAAAATCGCTTTGCGTTCGCTGTCAAATCGTCCCCGCCCAGCGGAATCCGGACTTGCGAAAGCAGGCGGACGCGGGCGCGATCCGGTATCGGTTCGGACAGCCAGTCGGCCAGCTTCTCCGTTCGCTCTCCGTCCTCGCCGATCCAAACGAGCGAAGCGTCCGCCGCCAGCAGCGCCGGCAGCGAGTCCCCGGTACGGGAAACAATGTTGCCGCCGATCGTGGCCACATTCCGCACCGACCAGCCGGCGATCGTCCGGATGGCCTGCGCCACGATCGGCGCGTGCCGTCCGAGAAGCGGATCGTTCAGGCAATCGTCCAGCGCCGTGAGCGCCCCGATCGCCAGATCGCCGTCTTGCAGCCAGATGCCCGACAGCCCTTCGATCGAGCCCAGATCGATCAAATGCCTGGGGATCGCCTCCGTCCCCGCCTCCCACCGGGTTCGAAGCAGCGTGCCGCCGGCCGCGAAAACCGCGTCCGCGCCGAGCGCCCGCTTCCGCGCGACCGCTTCCTCCGGCGTCCGGGGCCGCCAAACGGAGGGAGATTGAAGGATCTCCTCGTGACGTAAAACCATCCTTGTCCCCTCCCATCCAGTCGTTCATGGATTTAAAAACGCTGTTCCCGAATGTACGGAATGCCGAGCGCTTCGGGAGCGCCCGTCGGCTTGTTGCGGTTTCGCCATCCCAAATACATCAGCACGAGAATCGTGACGACATACGGAATCATTTTCAGAAAATAAGAAGGAATGCTGCTGCCGATGAGCTGAATTTTGAAGCCGATCGTGTCCATCACACCGAAGAAATAAGCGCAGAACAGCGCGCGCAGCGGGTTCCACCGGGCAAAGATGATAAGCGCGACCGCGATCCAGCCGCGTCCGGCCGTCATGCCTTCGATCCAGGTCGGCGAATACGCGAGCAGCAAATCCGCGCCGGCCAGCCCGATCAGCATCGAGCCCGCAACGGTATAGCCGTACTTCAAGAGCTGGACGCGAATGCCCATGACGTCGGCCGTAGCCGGATTGTCGCCGATCGCCCGCAGATGCAGCCCCCAGGAAGTCCGGTGGATCAACAGATGCAAAACGATGACAAGGGCGAAGCTGAACCAGGTCAGCACGTCCAGACGGGCGAAAATGTCCCCGATCACCGGCAGCGGCTCAAGAAACGGCAAATCGAGCTTCGGCACGGAACCGGGAATCGGAGTGCCGGCGACGGATTTGCCCAGGTAGGCGCTGAGCCCGCTCCCGAACAGCGTCATCGCAAGGCCGCTGACGACCTGGTTCGTACGCAGCGTCACGCACATGAACGCGTGCAGGAGCCCGAGCGCGGCGCCTACGCCGGCGACGGCAAGCAGCGAGGCGATAAAGCTGCCGGTATGAAGGTACGTCATGCAGGCGGTGACCGCTCCCATCAGCATGATGCCCTCCGCGCCCAGTTGGATTATGCCGGACCGCTCGTTCAAAATGCCGCCGAGCGTGGCGAAGAGCAGCGGCGTTCCGGACGCGATGGCCGCGACCGCCAATTGAATGAACCATTCCATGACCGAACGCCCCTTTCAACCGTTGCGCCGCAAGCGGAACTTGGCCGCCATGTTGCCGGCGATCAGAAAGAACAGAATCGCGCCTTGCAGCATGGTGGAAATCGAAGACGGAAGGCCGAGCGTCTGCACGCTGTAGCCGCCGACGATCAGGCCGCCGAACAGCACGGAAGCGGCGACGAGCCCGAGCGGATGCAGCTTGGCGATCCAGGCGACGATAATGGCGGTGTAGCCGTAGCCGGGCGAGATGCCGTACATCAGCCGGTGCGCGACGCCGGACACTTCGCTCATGCCCGCGATTCCCGCAAGCGCCCCGCTGACGATCATGACGATCAGGATGTTCCGCTTGAGGTTGATGCCCGCATGTTTGGCCGCCTCTGGATTCGCGCCGATCAGCCGCAGCTCGTAGCCCCAGCGGGTGTAGCGAATCATGAACGCGTATAAAGCGACGGCCGCAAGCGCGATCACCAGGCCGAAGTGAAGGCGGGTGTCGCCCAGAACCGGCAGCGTCTGCGCTTCGGTGAACATCGGCGTTCCCGGAAAATTGAACCCTTCCGGGTCTCTCCACGGATCGAACACGACGTAGTCGAGCGCCAGCAACGCCACATAATTCAGCATCAAAGAGGTAATGAGCTCGTTGACCTGAAAATACGTCTTCGGGATCGCCGTCAACGCTCCCCAGATTCCGCCCGCGGCGATCGCAAAGACGATCATCAGCGGAATCGACGCGTAAAACGGCAGGCCGGGAAAATAGATCGTAACCGCAGTCGCGGCGATGGCGCCGGCGACAAATTGCCCTTCCGCGCCGATGTTCCAGACGGATATCCGGTAGGCGATCGATACGCCCAGGCCGCACAACAGCAGCGGGATGGCTTTGACCAGCGTTTCCGTGATGCCGAATTCGCTGCCGAACGCGCCTCTTAGCATTTTCCCGTAGACCTCGACCGGGTTTTTGCCGTTGGCGGCAATGAAGACGGCGCACAGCAGCAGGGCGAGGACGACCGACACGATCGTCATCCACCACGGGCTTTCCTTGCGGGCCGGATCGATCTCAAGCCGGAAGGAAAACCGCCCCTTTGCAGCCGGGGTCTCCTGCTCGCCGATCAAGGCGGCGGCCGAACGTTCGCTCATATCGCCTCCTCCTTCGCACGCTGCAGCCCGGCCATATACATCCCGATAGTTTCCCGGTCCGCGTCTTCCCGGCCTATTTCTGCCGCGATGCGTCCGTTGTAGAGGACCAAAATCCGGTCGGAGAGCTGCATGATTTCATCCAGGTCCTCGGAAATGAGCAGCACGCTTTTCGAGGCGCCGCGCAACTCGTTCAGCAACCGGTGCACCCCTTCCGCCGCGCCGACGTCGAGCCCCTGCGTCGGATGAACGGCCACCATCAGCAGCGGCTGCCGATCGATCTCGCGGGCAAGCAGCAGCTTCTGCTGGTTGCCCCCGGACAGCTGGCCGACCGGCGTATCGAGACTTGGGGTTTTGACGTCGAACCGCTCGACCAGTTGCTGAGACCACCTCCGGTTGCTTCCTGTAAGCAAGAAACCGTACTTCGAGCGCTCAGGCGACCGGTACGTTTTGGCCAACAGATTGTCGACGGCGCCCAGACTGCCCGCAAGGCCGCTCTTCATCCGGTTTTCCGGCACATGCGAAATGCCGGCTTCGATCGCCGCCCGAACGGACGCGGTTTTGAATTCCTTGCCGTTAAAGACGATGCTGCCTTTCTTCCACGGAAGAAGACCGCTGAGCACCTCGGCCAGCTCCTTCTGCCCGTTGCCGGCCACGCCGGCGACCCCCACGATCTCGCCCGCCCGCACCTGGAAGCTCAAATCGTCAAGCGCTTTGCGCCCGTGCTCGGCATATACGTCCAGATGCCGAACGTCGAGCAGCACGTCGCCTCTCGGGCGCCGGTCCCGCTGCCGGGCGACAGGGGCGATGTCTTTGCCGACCATCAGGCGGGCCAGCGCTTTCTCGTTCGTGTCCGCCCGATCGATCGTCTGCATCATGCGCCCCTTGCGCATGACCGAAATCCGGTCCGCGACGGCCATCACTTCTTTGAGCTTATGCGTCGTCAGAATGACGGTTTTGCCTTCGGCCTTCATCTTCGCGAGCGTCGCGAACAATTGCTCCGCTTCCCCGGGGGTCAGGACGGAAGTCGGTTCGTCCAAAATGATGAATTCGGCCCCGCGGTACAGCGTCTTGACGATTTCCACCCGCTGCTGCTCCCCGACCGACAGCTGCCAAATCGGGCGGTCGACGGGAAAGGCCAAGCCGAAGCGCTCCGCGATCGCCGCGATTTCCTCCTGCTTGCGCCGCATCCAGTTCGGCCCGCGCCAGAAGGCGCTTTTCTCGCCGAGCACGATGTTTTCCGCGGCCGTAAGCGTCTGAACGAGCCGGAAGTTCTGGAACACCATGCCGATCCCGAGCCGGGCCGCCTCTTTGGGGGAACGGATCCGAACCTTTTGCCCGTGGATGTAAATCTCGCCGCTGGTCGGACGGTAGACGCCGGACAGCATGCACATGATCGTGCTCTTGCCGGCCCCGTTTTCGCCGAGCAGCGCGTGGATTTCCCCCGGCTTGCAGGCAAAATCGACATGATCGCTTGCAAGCACGCTTCCGAACCGCTTGACGATCCGCTTCATTTCCAGAGAGTACGTTTCGGCCATTGCCGCCTCCTCCTTTATTGGGGAATGGTGCCTTCCACGCCTTTGACGAACCAGTTCATCTCCAATATTTCCGCGTCGGTCAGCGCCTGCCCGGCGGCGACCTTCTCGGCTCCGCTCTGGTCAAGGATCGGTCCGGTAAAGACGTTCAGTTCGCCGCGCACGAATTTCTCCTTCGTTTCGTTGACAAGCTGCTTCACGTCGTCCGGCACGCTCGGACCGAGCGGCGCGATATCCACCATGCCGTCCTGGAACGACCCGAGGTACGGCTCATTGGTCCACGTTCCCTCCATCAGCGCCTTCACCTTTTTCACGTAATACGGGCCCCAGTTCCAAACCGGGTTGGTCAGGTAGGCTTCGGGAGCGTAACGCGTCATATCGGAATCGTTGCCCCCCGCCATGGCGCCCCTTTCAGCTGCGGCCTGCAGCGAAGCCGGGGAATCCTGGTAGGCGAGCAGAACGTCGGCCCCCTTGTCGAGCAGGCTTACGGCGGCGTTCCGTTCGGCCGTCGGATCGAACCAGGTGTTCGACCAGATCACGCTGACTTTGGCGTCTTTGTTGACGCTTTGGACGCCGAGCGCAAACGCGTTGATGTTGTAAATCAGCTCCGGAATCGGGAACGCCGCGACGTAGCCGATCAGGTTCTTTTTCGTCATTTTGCCGGCGGCGATGCCGCTTAAGTAGCTGGCCTCCCAGTTTTTGCCGAAGTACGTCGCCATGTTGTCGTTCGTCTTGTAGCCGGCCACATGCTCGAACTTGACGTTCGGGAATTTCTTCGCCACATTGAGCGTTTGATCCATATACCCGAAGCTGGTCGTGAAAATGATGTCGTGATTTTGCGCCAGCTCGCCGATCACCCGTTCGGCGTCCGCGCTTTCCGGCACGTTCTCGACGGTATCGGCCTGGATGCCGAGCTCTTTTTCCATATACTTTCTTCCCTCATCGTGCTGATACGTCCATCCGCCGTCCCCCGGAGGGCCGATATAGACGAACGCGACGCGCGGCTTGGCGATCCCCGGCGCTCCGGCGGAAGCCGAGGGCGATTCGCTTGCCGGCGCGGAAGCGGACGGCGACGCCGATCCGCTTGCAGCCGACGGCTTTCCGTTGTTCCCGCCGCATGCGGAAAGCACTGCAGCCCATGCGAAAACCAAAACGATACCGAGCGCCCATGACCTCTTCATCCTTTTCATCTTTTTCCTCCCCGACTTTCTGTTCTTTTTTGCCTTCATGGAAGCTTTTCGCCATTGATGTAACTCCAATATACGTACGCGTTATTTATGAGTCAACTTAAATGACATTAAATTGGCGAAAATGATGAAAAAACGACCCGAACATTGTGCGCGATGCACTGTTCGACATGAATTTATGTTATACTTTATTACATAAACATATCACAAATCGCAAGCGAGAGGGGACGACACAACTTTCGTCTCCTCATCATCCATGGACGCCAATTCCGCCGCTTCCCGCCCTCCGGCCCGCAGCGCTCCCGCATCCGCCCGGCGGCGCCGCCTGCGAACCGCAATCAGCTCCGCCGCGACGCTGACCGCAATCTCCTCCGCCCCTTCGCTGCCGATGTCAAGCCCCACCGGAGCATGGACATAAGGCGGGACGGGCAACCCTTCGAACAGATGCCGGATCCGGCTTGCCGAGCCCATCACCCCGACATAAGCCGGACCGATCGCCAGCAGCCGCTCCAGCATCTCCCGGTCTCTGCGGATCTGATGGCCGCAAACGATCGCGTAGTCGCTCCTGCCGATCGCGAGTTTGCATACGATATCGGCGGCCGAACCGACCGCAAGCTCGGCGCGGGGAAAGCGTTCCGCCGTAACGAGCGAAGGCCGCCAGTCGGCGACGGCGATCCGGAAACCGATGCGTTCGGCCAGACGAACGATCGGCTCCGCGTCCGGCCCGGCGCCGAACAGGACAAGGCGGGGCCTCGGCTCAAAGCGCACGCTATGGTAAGGAGACGCCTTGCGCGAAGCTTCCCGGGACTGTGCATCCTCCCCCTCGGCTTCCCGGCATATCTCCGCCTCGTACCGGAACCCCCAGCTCGACTTGTAGCGGTTCAAGCGGACCGTATAGCCCGCGTCAGTTAGCTCGCCAGCCTTGGCCAGCGCTTCGCGGAGCTCCCCCTCGACCGGTTCCAGCAGAATGCGCGCGACACCGCCGCATCCGACCGACTCCCCCCACATCGCATCCTCCTCCGGGCGCATGTCGTAAACGACAAGCTCGCTTCGCCCGCTTCGCAGCAGTTCCGGAACCCGCTCGCGAAGATCCGCTTCCAGGCAGCCGGGGCTGACGCTTCCGACCGTACTGCCGTCCGCCGCAAACAGCATCATCGCGCCGGGTTTCCGGTACGCATGGCCTTCCACGCCGACAACCGTCGCCAGCACGGCCGCCTCCCCGCTCCGCCGAAGAAAAGACAAGATTTCGAAACCGTCCATCTCTTTCGCCTCCTACCCGATTCTCGCAAGCAGCGCTTTTAACGAGCGGTCCGCTCCTTTCAGCGTCTCCTCCCGGTCGATCGTGATCACGCGCTTGCCGGACATGACAATCTCCCCGTCGATCATCACCGTGTCCACGTCGCCTCTTGTCGCCGCATACACCACCCTGGAAAACAAATCGGCATCGTAAGAAGGGAACGTATGAAAATCCTCCAGATCGAGAAGCTGCAAATCGGCAAGCTTGCCCGGTTCGATGCTGCCGATCTCGTTCGCTAGCCCCAGCACCTCCGCGCCGCCCATCGTCGCCATCCGCAGGACGGTCGGGGCATCCATCACGGTCGGCCCGTGCCGGACTTTCTGAATAAACGCCGTAAGGCGCATTTCCTGAAACATATCCAGGTTGTTGTTGCAAGGCGCCCCGTCCGCGCCGAGCCCGACCGGAATGCCGCGCTCCAGCAGATCAGGAACTTCGGCGATGCCGGACGCCAGCTTCAGGTTGGAGCCCGGACAATGCGTTACTTTGACGCCGCGCTCCCGGATAATCCGCTTCTCTTCCTCGTCCAGCCAAATGCTGTGCGCCAGAATCAGATTAGGCCTTGCAAGGCCGATGTGATCGAGATAGACGACATTGCGCATTCCCCGCTCGGCTTCCACCAGCGCGATCTCCTCGCGGTTTTCGGACGCGTGCGTATGCACCCGCACCCCGTATTGCGCCGACAAATCGCGCACCTCGGTAAGCAGCCGTTCGGTGCAGGAGACGACAAAACGCGGACAAAACGCATATTGAATGCGGCCGTTCGCCGCGCCGTTCCATTTTTCCAGCAAATCCACGCTTTCCCGCAACGAGCGGTCCGTATCCTCCTGCAGCGGCAGGGGCACTTCCGTCCCGTGGTCCATCATGACCTTGCCGGAAATCGCGCGAATGCCGCTTTCCCGGATCGCGTGAAAAGCGGATTCCGTATGATGCACCGTTTCCATGTCCAGGACGGTCGTCGTCCCGCTCCGGATCAGCTCGCCCAGACCGAGCAGCGCCGAATAGTAGACCGATTCCTCCGAATGCGCCGCTTCCAGCGGCCATATCCGCTTGCGCAGCCAGTCGATCAGCGCGAGGTCGTCCGCCCGCCCGCGGAACAGCGTTTGGCAAAGATGGATGTGCGTCTGCACGAATCCGGGCAGCAGCACCTTGCCCCTAGCCTCGATGACGCGGTCCGCTTCCGCCCCAAGGTCCGGGCCGATTCCGGCGATGCGGTTGCCGTCCACCAACACATCCCCGAATATTACGTCGTTGTTATCGTTCATCGTCATAATCGTTGCGTTGCGAAACACCGTCTTCGCCATACCTTTTTCCCCCTCGAATCGGAACGTCAACGCGCCCGCTCCGTCCGGCCGTCCTCCGCGCTCAGCATCCGCCGGAACAGAAACGCCATTTTGAGCCGCAGCAAATCGTTGATTTTTTTGAAATCGACATCCAGCAGTTCGCTCAGCTTTTCAATGCGGTATGTCGCCGTGTTGCGGTGAATGAACAGCTTTTTGGCCGTCTCGTTGAGCTGGCCGTCGTTGTCCAGATAAGCCTCCAGCGTCCGGAGCATTTCCTGGGCATATTCCGGGTCCTTGCCCATCAGACCGCCCAGCATGCGGTCGCAGTACATCCGCATTTTTTCTTTGGGCACATGCTCGAAAAGAAACGCCAAATCCAGCGTCTCGCAGCGCATCACGCGCCCCGCGCTCCCCCATTCCCCGGACAAGCGGAGCGTCTCCCGGCACTCCCCGAACGCTTCCGCCAGTTGTTGCGGTCCGATCTTGCGGCAGCTGACGGCCGCTTTCGGCGCCGCTTTCTTCAGATCGGCCAAACAATCCTCCAACGCCGCGGCCAGCGCGCCGTCTCCCTCGCCGTCGGAGACCGGAAACAGGGACAGCAGCCCTTCTTCCATCAAGACGTGCAGCCCTTCCATCTCCTGCAGGCGGGGATGATGAACGTATTCTTCCTTCAGCCATTCAAGCGTTTCGATTCGCGCCGCTTCGTCCGCCGGCCCGGCGACATCCGTCAGCACGCAGCGATACGGGCGCTTGAACGTCCCGATCTCCCGGCGCTCCGCATATTCGGCCAGCATTTCGGCCGGAAGGCCGTCTTGGAGATGACGCTTGATCAGTTGGCTAAAATGGTTGCGGGACGAAACCTCGAAATCAGGCTCGCCATTGAAATTCAAATGGAAGGAAAGCAGCTCGGAGGCTTGAATGTACAAGCTCTCCTCGACGGCGGACAGAACCTGGCGCGGAGTAAAAAACAGCACGTATCCCGTGCAGCGATCGTTTTTCAGAAGCGGAACGCAGAACGCTTGCCAACCCTCGCTTTTGACCCGCATCGGACGAAGCGGCCACGGCCATTCCCGCACCAGTTCCGCATCCGGGACTGCGGACGTATTGTATACGATTCGGCCGCGCGACCCGACGACCGCAACCGGTTCTCCGATCACTTCCGCCACCGCGTCGAACAACTGCCGGACCGGGTTCGTCTGCAGCGCGAAGCGCATCAGCCTGATTTGCTTATCCAGCACATCCTGCAGCACGCTTGTATTCCGTTTCATCTCGGCATGGAACAGGCCGTTGATTTGATCCGAAAATGTGAATGGGTAGGGAAGCTCGATGAGCGGAAATCCGAGCTCATCGGCTTGGGCGATCAGCCGATCGGGAATGGAGGTCCAGAACCGCCCCAGCTTGATCCCGAGCCCCGACGAGCCGCGCCGGTTGAGCTTGACAATCAGATCCGCCGCTTCTTCCGGATGATCCTTGATCAAATAGGCGGTCGTAAACAGCATTTCGCCTTCTTTGATCCAATTCGCGATATCCGGAGCGTCCATGACATTCACGGATTTGACAATCCGGTTTCGTCCGGCTTTGCCCGCGACTAGCCTGGCTTCGGTAAGCGGATAGACGGATAAGGCCTGCTCGACGGTCAGATACATAACACCCCTCCGCCCTTTATTTTATGTTACTATTAATAACATTTTACGGGCGGATAAGATTTTTATCAATACTTAATGTAATATAATATTACATATAAAAGAATTTTTTTAGAATAATGTGCCAATCTTATTGTAAAAAAACCAATAAACCGCAATGAAATGTTAGGTATTCGTACGTTTTTTTATGCGTATAGGCAAGCGGATTGCTGCCCATGAGAAATTTATGCCGAATCGTTTGGAAAAAGGGCCGCTAAATAAAAAAGCCGCCCGGCGGATCCAATGCGATCCGCAGAGCGGTCTGCTCAAAACCGAATATCGCTTTACGATTGGGCGGAAGACGCCGCAGCGGGCTGGGCCGTTTGCGTTTCTTTGGCCTGTTCCTCGCTCGGACGCGTCTTCTGAATGAAGAACGCCAGCACCAGGGCGGCGATCGTAAACCAGAAGGAGTACAGGAAGGCGTGGTTGATCCCCGTTACGGTCGCATGCCGGGTCGCGTCGAGCATTTTGGCCGCATCCGTCGGCTTGATGCCTTGGGAGATGATCGTTTCCGTCAGCACGCTCCTCGTTTTGTTGGACATAATCGAAACAAGCAGCGCGGTACCGAGAGCGCCGGCCACGTTGCGCAGCGTCTGGGACATCGCCGAACCGTGCGCATTCAGCCGTTGCGGCAGTTGGTTCAGACCGGCCGTCTGAATCGGCATCATCAACAGGCCCATTCCGAACATCCGGATCGTGTACACCCAGATCAAGTGCGTGTAGGTCGTATCGACGGTCAGCCGGGTGAATTCCCAGGTGGCGGCGGCCGTAATCGCAAGTCCGATGACCGCAAGCCACCGGGCGCCGATTTTGTCGAAGATGGCCCCGGTTACCGGCATCATCAGCCCCATCACAATCGCTCCGGGCAGCAGCAGCAATCCGGATTTGACCGGCGTGAAACCGAGAATGTTCTGCAGATAGATCGGCGTCAATACCATCCCCGCAAACATCGCCATGGTCACAATGACGTTAATGACCGTCGTCAGCGAAAACATGTTGTATTTAAACACGCGGAATTCAAGCACGGGCCCGCTTGTTCTCAGCTCGCGGATGGCAAACAGCACCAGCGTGACCGCCCCGATTGCGAGCGAAACGATAACCGTCGTGCTGCCCCAGCCCTCATCGCTGTTCCCCGCTTCGCTGAAGCCGAACAGCAGACCTCCGAACCCGAGCGTAGACAAAATGACGCCCAGCGTATCCAGTTTCGGGTTCGTCCTTTGGCCGACATTCTTGATGAAAAAAATACCGAATATCAAAGCGATAGCCGAAAGCGGAAGCAGCATGTAGAAGAGCACATTCCAGTCATAGTGCTGAACAATCCACCCTGACAAAGTCGGACCGACAGCAGGCGCAAAAATCATCGCGATTCCCATAACGCCCATCGCTTTTCCGCGTTCTTCCACCGGAAAAATCGTCAAGGTCACGACCGTCATCAGAGGCATCAAAATGCCCGCTCCCAAAGCTTGCACGACGCGGCCGGTCATCAGCAAACCGAAGTTGCCGGACACGGCGCAAAGCAGCGTGCCGAGCGTAAATAGCGCCATCGCGGTGATAAACAGCTGTCTGGTCGAGAACTTCCCGATCAGATAAGCGCTGATCGGAATCAGCACGCCGTTCACCAGCATAAAGCCGGTCATCAGCCATTGGGCCGTATTCGTAGAGATGCTCAGACTTTCCATGATTTTGGGCAATGCCACATTCAGCAGCGTCTGGTTCAAAATCGCTACGAATGCTCCGATGATCAGAGCGACCATAATCGGGGCTCTTTTAATTTTCGGTGCAGCTTGACTCATAATCTTTCCCTCTCTCCACTTCCTGTAATTTTTCGATAATCAACTGGTGAATCCGGATCAGTTCGTCGACGACGTCCGCAGGCAAATCCGATAGCGGCGACATGCGCTTCATCGCGTTATCGTTGGCCTGCTGCAAAAATGCCTCTCCCTTCGGGGTCAGTTTCAAAGCGATGGAACGACGATCGGACTCAAGCCGTTCGCGCATCACCATGCCTGATCTCACCAGCCGGTCCACGATTCCGCTGGTCGCGCTGTTTCCGATATGAATGCGCTCCGCCAATTCGGTCAAACTAACCCGCGGATGATGTTTCAGCGTCTTCATGACAAAAAACTGAATCGGGGTTACGCCCAGCCCTTCCGCTGTTTTCGAAACCGTTTGATGAAAGACCTGGTTTACCTCGCGAAACGATCTGAACAACTTGCTGATCGGCAAATCCTCCTCCTGATCCATCGTCTTTCCACCCCCTTACCACTAAATAATATGCTTACAAACTTTTCGCATACGAAATATATTACTCACAGATTGCTTACTAGTCAATTATTATTTTGTAAGGAACTCCTCAATAACCGTCATTTTTCGAGAACAGAAGCCTCATCCCGAACGCAATCTTGATCGAAGCGTCAAGATAACCGATCGCTGCGAAAGGAATATCTTTTGATAAAAAAAAGCTATTCCCAAGCGTCCTTCCGGACACCATGGGAATAGCATGGTTTCAGGTTTGTTCGCCGACTTCGCGGACGGTGCGCCCGTCAAGCGCCCGGCTCCGCATTCGCGTCCGTCTCCGCCGCTTCGTTCTCGGCCAATCCCGCAAACAGCGCGTGCACGAACTGCTCGGCGTCGAACTGCTGCAGGTCGTCCATCTTTTCGCCCAATCCGACGAACTTCACCGGCAGCGAAAGCTCCTGGCGAATCGCGATCACAATGCCGCCTTTCGCCGTTCCGTCGAGCTTCGTCAGCACGAGGCCGGTGACGCCGCTTTTCTCGCCGAACAGCTTCGCTTGCTGCAGGGCGTTTTGGCCGGTCGTCGCGTCGAGCACAAGCAGCGTCTCGTGCGGAGCGCCGGGGATTTCCCGCTGGATGACGCGATGAATTTTCGCCAGCTCCTCCATCAGATTCGCCTTGTTCTGCAGTCTTCCCGCCGTATCGCACAGCAGCACGTCGACGCCGCGCTGCTTGGCCGCATGGACAGCGTCGTAAATGACGGCCGCGGGGTCCGATCCGGCCTGCTGCCGAATGACTTCAACCCCGACGCGCTGCCCCCATACCTCGAGCTGCTCGATCGCGCCGGCCCGGAACGTATCCCCCGCCGCCAGCAGCACCGACTTGCCCTGCTGCTTGAAGCGCCAGGCCAGCTTCCCGATCGTCGTCGTCTTTCCGACGCCGTTCACGCCGACGAACAGAATGACGGTGATCCCGTCCGGGTTCATTCTGAGCTCGGCTTCCTCGCCTTCGTTCTTCAGCAAGCCGACCAGCTTCTCCGACAAAATCGGCTTCAGCTGGGAAGCCTCCTCGATTTTGCGTTTCTTGACCTCCGCGCGCAGATCGTCGATGAGCTCCATGACGGTGTTCACGCCGACGTCCGCCCCGATGAGGATTTCTTCGAGCTCCTCGAAGAAGGCCTCGTCGATTTTGCTGCGGCGGGTGAACAGATCCATCACCTGCCCGACGAAGGCGTCGCGGGTTTTGGCCAGACCTTCGCGAAATTTGTTCGTCACCGCCTCGGCTTTCGCCGAGATGCTTTCTTTCAACCTTTTGAAAAAGCTCATGGATCGTTATGCCTCCAACCGATTAATCAATCCGTATCATGCCGGCGATACCGCGGCCGCAACCGAATCCTCGTCCTCGTCCAGCCGGACGGAAACAAGCTTGGATACGCCGCCTTCCTCCATCGTCACCCCGTACAACCTGTCCGCTTCCTCCATCGTGCCTTTGCGGTGCGTCACGACGATAAACTGCGTCACCTCGGAAAATTCCCGCATGTATTGCGCATAGCGGGCCACGTTCGCCTCGTCGAGCGCGGCTTCGACCTCGTCAAGCACGCAGAACGGAACCGGCTTGACGTTCAAAATCGCAAACAGCAGCGCGATGGCGGTCAGCGCCCGCTCTCCGCCGGACAGCAGCTGCAGGTTTTGCAGTTTTTTGCCGGGCGGCTGGGCGACGATATCGATGCCCGTCTCGAGCGGGCGATCCGGTTCGTTCATGATCAGATCGGCGCGCCCGCCGCCGAACAGGCGGGAGAACACGACGACGAAGTGCTTGCGGATCTCCTCGAACGTCGACCGGAACCGCTTCGACATTTCCTCGTCCATTTCGCGGATGATGTCGTGAAGCTTCGTCTTCGCTTCGATCAGATCTTCCTTCTGCGCGGAGAGGAACGAATAGCGCTCGCTGACGCGGCGGTATTCCTCGATGGCGCCCATATTCACGTCGCCGAGCGACGCGATGCGGCGCTTGAGGTCCCGGACTTCGCTTTGCGCCGCAGCGATGTCTTCGGGAACGGGATATTTCTGCTTCGCCCATTCGAAGCCGATTTCGTATTCCTCGCTCAGCTTCTTCAGCAGGTTTTCCAGCTCGACGTCCATCCGGTTCGCCGCGATCTCGGTCTGCCGGATCTGGTCCTCGACCTGTTTGAGCCGCGTGCGCTGCTCCTTGATCTCGTTTTCCTTCAGCTCAAGCTGACGGAGTCGCTCGGCGCGGTCGGACCGCTTGAACTCGATGCCTTCGGTAAACTCGCGCTTGGCGAGCCGAAGCTCGTTCAGCCGTTCGCGCTGCTTGACCTGCTCCTCTTCGGTGCGGGCCGTCTCTTCCGCGTTTTGCCGCAGCGCTTCGGCAAGCTGCTTCTTCTCCGCCTCAAGCCGCTGCCATTCGGCGCGGTGCCGCGCGAACTGCTCCTCGACCGCCTGGCGGTCCTGCTCCAGCCGGGCCGTCGCGACCTTGAGCTCCGTCACCGCCGCCTGCAGTTCTTCCTTCTCCGTCTGGCTGCGGCGGCGCAGCTCTTCGGCTTCGCGGATCTGCTCGTTCAGCTTCGCTTCCTCCGCCGTCAAGGCGGCCAGCCGGCCTTCGGCATCGCTGCGCGCGGCGTTTAGCTGGTCCGCTTCGGCTTTGAGCGTTACGTCCTCCTCCTCGAGCACGTTCAGCTGCTGGGCGAGCTGCTTCTCCTCATGCTCCAGCTGGCGGAGGTCGGCGCCGAGCTTCTGCTCGTTCATCCGCTCCCGCTCGCCCAGTTCGCGCAGCTGCTCGATGTTTTGCGCGACGATCGACAGCTCCTTTTTCAAATCGTCCACTTCGCTGCGCGCGTTCATGCGGTCGCTTTCCGCCTTGGCGATCTCAAGCTCCAGTTCCTCGAGCTGGCGCTGCCGTCCGAGCAGGCTCGACGATTTTTTCTGCAGGCTTCCCCCGGTCATCGAACCGCCGGGATTGACGACATCGCCGTCCAGCGTGACGATGCGGTAGCGGTATTGCAATTTGGCAGCGATCCGGTTCGCCTGCTCCAGCTTCTGCGCAATCAGCACGTTGCCGAGCAGGCTGCCCACAATATTCGCGTAGCGCGGCTCCGTCTTGACGAGCTCGGAAGCGACGCCGACAAAGCCTTCCGTCTCCCGGGCGACGCTCCGGTCGCCTTCGCCGAGCTGGCGCGGACGAATGACGTCGAGCGGCAAAAACGTCGCCCGGCCGGATTGGCGCTGCTTCAAATAGGCGATCGCCGCCCGCGACGTCGCTTCGTTTTCCATGACGATGTTCTGCATCGCGCCGCCAAGCGCCGTTTCGATCGCCGTCTCCAGATGGGCCGGAACGCCGATCAGTTCGGCCACCGCCCCGTGCACGCCGTGCAGTTGGCCGCGTTTCGCCGCTTTGAGCACTTCGCGGACGCCGTGCTGAAAGCCGTCGTAATCGTTCTGCATCTCCTTGATCGTATCGCGGCGGGACACGAGCGCTTCGCGCCTTTGCTCGGCCCGGCGGAACGCCGCCTGCGCTTCCTCCAGCTTGCGCTGAAGCTCGGAGCTTCTGGCGCCTTCCGCAACGTACTGGTCCCGCGCCCGCACGACGGAAGCGGCGCTGTCGGCGAGCCGGGCTTCGAGTTCCTCCCGGCGGGCCGCAAGCTGCGCGAGTTGCTCGCCAAGCTTCGCCCGCTCTTCGGCCGTCCGCTGAAGCCGCCTGTCCAGCACCTCGCGTTGCTGCTCGTGGTAGCGGATGTCGTTGCGCGCCTGCGCCATCGCGTTCATCGTCTCGAACAGCTCGGCTTTCATCCGTTCCTCGGCTTCGGCATTTCCGTCCGCCAGCGCCAGCTTTGTCTCTTCGCGCTCAAGACGCTCCCGCAGCTGCGCAAGCTCCGCCTCAAGCTGATCGCGGCGCTGCGCCAGGGCGGCGCCCTCCGCTTCCGTTTCCGCAAGCCGCTGCTCGGCCTGCGCCAAATTGTGCTCAAGCGTCTCCCGGTTGCGCAGCAGGTTCGCATGGCGCTCTTTGAGCAGCTCGACGTAGCCTTCGCTTTTTTCCGTCTCTTCGCTTGTATGCAGCAGCTCGTCCTGCAGCTTTTCGAGCGTCTCTTCCAGCAGGTAGAGCGCCTGCCGGTCTTCCTCCAGCTTCGCGTCGTGAAGCGCCACTTCGGCGGACAGCGCCTGCTCTTCTTCCTTCAGCTTCGTCAGCCGCCCATTCGTTTCCGACCAGCTCTTGTGCGTCGTTTCGATCTGGTGGACGTACAGGGCGATTTCCTTCGCCTTCAGCTCTTCCTTGAGCGCTTTGTACGTTTCGGCCTTTTCGGACTGCACGCGCAGCGGCTCCACCTGGCCTTCCAGTTCGACGACGAGGTCGTTGATCCGCAGCAGGTTGGCCTCCGTATCTTCCAGCTTCTTCTGCGCTTCCTTTTTGCGCGTTTTGTATTTGACGATTCCGGACGCTTCCTCAAAGATGCCGCGCCGGTCCTCCGAGCGGGTGCTCAAAATCTCCTCGATGCGGCCCTGCCCGATGATCGAGTACGCTTCTTTGCCGATCCCCGTGTCCATGAACAGTTCGGTAATATCCTTGAGGCGGCAAGGCTGCTTGTTGATCAAATATTCGCTTTCGCCGCTACGGTGGACGCGCCGGGTTACCGTCACTTCCGAGAAGTCCAGCGGCAGCGCTTTGTCCGAATTGTCGAGCGTCAGCGACACTTCGGCGAAATTCACCGCTTTGCGGCTGTCGCTCCCGGCAAAAATAATGTCTTGCATGTTGCCGCCGCGCAGGCTTTTGGCGCTTTGCTCCCCGAGCACCCAGCGGATGCCGTCGGAAATGTTGCTCTTGCCGCTGCCGTTCGGTCCGACGACGGCCGTAATCCCGCGTCCGAATTCCAGTTCGAGGCGGTCCGCAAACGACTTGAAGCCGGCAAGCTCAATGCGTTTCAAAAACATAGGCCTTCAGATCACCTCCTGCGTTCCCCGGTTTTCAACCGCCCGGGAATGCCGCCGTCCTGCAGCAGACGCAGCGCTTTGGCGGCGGCTTTCTGCTCCGCTTCTTTTTTGGAGCGGCCCGCGCCCTCGCCCAAACGGCGGTCTCCCACAAACACGGCCACAACAAATTCGCGGTCGTGGGCGGGACCTCTCTCCTCGACAGTGCGGTAGTCGAGCTGGCCCAAATTGATCTGCTGGATTTTTTCCTGCAGCTCCGTTTTGTGATCCTTGAGGGATGAAGCGCTGTCCTTGGGCAGATGGACAAACAGGTGCTCTTCCAGGAACGCCCGGGTCGCATCCAGCCCCTGATCCAAATAAAGCGCGCCGACAAACGCCTCGAACGCATCCGCCAAGAGCGACGGCCGGGTACGGCCGCCCGTTTGCTCCTCCCCTTTGCCGAGCAGCACGACCTGTCCGAAATCGAGCGCCTCGGCAAAACGGACAAGCGACGGTTCGCATACGATGCTTGCCCTGAGCCGGGTTAATTCGCCCTCAGGCCGATCCGGATACATCCGGTACAACTTCTCCGATACGGTAAGCTGCAGCACGGCGTCTCCGAGAAATTCCAACCGCTCGTTATGCTGAACGCGCGCTCCGCGTTGTTCGTTGACATACGACGTATGGGTAAACGCCTGGCGCAGCAACGCCGGATTGCGGAACCGCAGGTTCAGCCTTTCTTGCAAACGACGAAAGTTCTCGTCCATTCAGGGCACCTCCCGGACTGTATGGAATGAAACGGCCGCTCCCCGTCCTACCGGGGGGCGCGCCCGTTCTGCGGGACGATCCGGAAAAGGAAAGGCGAAGTCCGATCTTTTTCCGAACCGTTAAAAACGCAGGCGGCTCGCGCCGCCTGCGTCACACGTTCGCGCCGTTAGGCTTCATATTTCCGCATAATAATGGTTGCATTATGACCGCCAAAGCCGAAGGAATTGGACAGTCCGATCTCGATATCCGCTTTGCGCGCCACATTCGGCACGTAATCGAGATCGCACGCGGGATCCGGATGTTCGAGATTGATCGTCGGCGGAAGCATGCCGTCCCGCAGCGCGAGCCCGAGAATAACCGCTTCGACGCCGCCGGCCGCGCCAAGCATATGGCCGGTCATCGACTTGGTGGAGCTGACCGCAAGCTTGTAGGCATGGTCTCCGAACGTCGTCTTGATCGCCGTCGTTTCGGATTTGTCTCCGACAGGCGTGGACGTGCCGTGCGCGTTAATATAGCCGACCGCTTCCGGAGCGATGCCCGCATCCTTGAGCGCGCGCGCCATACAGCGCGCCGCGCCGTCCGGGTCCGGATCGGTGATGTGGTAAGCGTCGCCGCTCATTCCGTAACCGATGACTTCCGCATAAATACGGGCGCCGCGGCGCTTCGCATGCTCGAGCGATTCGAGAACGAGCACCCCCGCGCCTTCGCCCATCACGAACCCGTCGCGCTCCGCATCGAACGGCCGGCTGGCCTTCTCCGGCTCGTCGTTGCGGGTGCTCATCGCCCGCATGTTGGAGAAGCCCGCCATCGCGATCGGACGGATGGTCGCTTCGGCTCCGCCGCAAATCATCACGTCGGCGTCCCCCCGCTGGATCATTTTGAACGAGTCGCCGATCGAATGGGTGCCGGTCGCGCAAGCCGTTACGGCCGTCGTGTTCGGACCTTTGGCGCCGGTCGCGATCGATACCTGGCCGCTGGCCATGTTGGCGATCATCATCGGGATAAAAAACGGGCTGACGCGCCGCGGGCCCTTTTCCATCAGAATCGTATGCTGGTCTTCCCAAGTCGCAAGTCCGCCGATACCGGATCCGATGCTGACGCCGACCCGGTCGGCTTCCGCATTCTCGCCGATCCGCAAGTCCGCGTCCTTGATCGCGTACAGACTGGCTGCCATCGCGAATTGCACGAAGCGGTCCATTCTCCGAGCGTCTTTCTTGTCGATACCGTGGTCCTCCGGGTTAAAGTTCTTGACTTCAGCCGCGATTTTCGTCGGATAGTCGGTCGTATCGAACGCCTCGATCAGGCTGACTCCGGATTTCCCGGCCAGAAGGTTGTTCCAAAACGTATTTAAATCGGCGCCGAGGGAAGTCAGCACTCCCATCCCGGTCACAACGACACGTTGTTTCAAAAGAAGTTCACCTCTTCAGGTACCTGAATTGCCAAAAAGACGCTTGGATGTGGAGAAGTCCCGTTCCACGAACGGGACTTTTAGGCAGATCATTACGAATGAGATTTTATGTAATTCACGACTTCTCCCACCGTTGTGATCTTTTCTGCATCCTCATCGGAGATCTCCAAGTCGAATTCATCCTCGAGCTCCATCACGAGTTCAACCACGTCGAGAGAATCAGCGCCCAAATCGTCTTTGAAGGATGCGTCGTCGGTCACTTCCGCCTCGTCTACGCCCAGGCGTTCGACCACGATGCGTTTCACACGTTCCTGTATATCGGACATCCGGTTCACCTCCCTTTAAGGTATTATACGTGAATCGTCAACAAAAAGCCATAGCGCAACCGGTTGCGCGGCCCGCCTCCCGGACGGGCGGCCTTACATGTACATGCCGCCGTCGACATGGATCGTCTGGCCGGTCATGTACGAGGCGGCGTCCGACGCCAGATAGACGACCGCGTGCGCGACGTCCTCCGGCTTGCCCATGCGGCCGAGCGGCACCTGATTCAGAATGCCTTCGCGCACGTCCTGAGGCAGCTTGTCGGTCATGTCCGTCTCGATATAGCCGGGCGCGACCGCGTTGACGGTAATGCCGCGGGAAGCCAGTTCCCGTGCCGCGGACTTGGTCAGGCCGATGACGCCCGCCTTGGCGGCCACATAGTTCGCCTGCCCGGCATTGCCGAGCACGCCGACGACGGAGGAGATGTTGATGATCCGTCCCGAGCGCTGCTTCATCATGGGGCGGGTAACCGCCTTGATGCCGTTAAAAACGCCCTTGAGGTTCGTCTCGATGACGGCATCGAAATCTTCTTCCTTCATGCGCATGATTAGGTTGTCTCGGGTAATCCCCGCATTATTCACCAGTATATCCAATTTCCCGAACGTTTCCAGCGTCTTCTGAACCAAATCCTCGAATTCCGCCGCTTTGCCGACGTCGGCCTTGATCATGACCGCCTTGCGGCCGAGCGCTTCAATGGCCTGCACCGTCTCCCTGGCGGCGGCTTCGCTGCCGGAGTAATTGACGGCCACGTCCGCGCCCGCTTCCGCCAGCGCGACGGCAATCGCGCGGCCGATGCCGCGGGAAGCGCCGGTAACCAGCGCCGCCTTTCCCGTTAAATCCCATTTCGCCATGCCGTTTCGGCCTCCTTTCCAGTGTTCCGCAAGCTTCGGATCAGCCTGCTTCCGCTTCGCTTACGGCATCCGCGCTGTTGACGGACACGACCTTGACGGTCTTGTCGATCTTTTTGATCAGGCCCGCAAGCACCGTGCCCGAGCCGATTTCGACAAACGTGTCGACGCCCTCGCCGATCAAGTAACGGACGCTGTCTTCCCACAAGACGGGCGAAACGACCTGCCGGACGAGCAGGCGGCGAAACTCTTCGCCCGACGTGACGGGACGCGCCGTTACGTTCGCGATAACCGGCACGGCGGCGTCGCGGAATTCGGCGGCCGCCAGTTCTTTCTCCAGCTTGTCGGCGGCAGGCTGCATAAGCGACGAGTGGAACGGCCCGCTCACTTCGAGCGGCACGACCCGCTTCGCGCCGGCCTCTTTGCCCCGCTCCGCGACGGCCGCCACGCCGGCGGCCGTTCCGGACACGACGATCTGCCCGGGGCAGTTCACGTTGGCGAGCTCGACGCGTCCGACCGTAGCCGAGATGTCGCGGCATAGCGCATCCAGCGCGTCGCGGTCCGCCCCCAGCGTCGCGGCCATCGCGCCTTGTCCGCCGGGCACGGCCTGCTCCATGAACAGCCCGCGCGCCCGCACGAGCCGAACCGCGTCGTCGAATGACAACACCCCGGCCGCGACCAGCGCGCTGTATTCGCCGAGGCTGTGCCCGGCGACATAGTCGGGCTTGACGCCGCGCGCCTTGAACGCCTCCAGCAGCGCGACGCTGGTTGTCAAAAGCGCCGGCTGCGTGTTGGCCGTCAATTTCAGCTCCTCTTCGGGCCCCTCGAACGCAAGCTTGGACACCGAAAAGCCCAGCACTTCATCCGCGCGGTCAAAAACGGCGCGCGACGCTTCGAACCGCTCGTACGCGTCCCGCCCCATGCCTACGGCCTGCGCCCCTTGGCCGGGAAATACAAACGCAATTTTGCCCATCGTGACGATTCCTCCTGTTAGATGCCGGGTCTATTGCCGGGAATGAAGCTTACCAGACGAGCACCGAAGCGCCCCACGTAAGCCCGCCTCCGAAGCCGACCAGCACGAGGCGGTCGCCTTCGCGGACGCGGCCTTCCTCCACCGCTTCGGCCAGGGCCACCGGGATCGAGGCCGCCGACATGTTACCGTAGCGATCGACGTTGATCAGGCATTTGTCCTCCGGCAAATTCAGGCGTTCGAGCGCGGACTGGATGATGCGGATATTCGCCTGGTGCGGTACGAGCAGATCGATGTCTTCCTTGCCCAGGCCCGCCTTCCGCAGCGCCTCTTCCGCCGCGTTGCCCATCACGCGTACCGCGAACTTGAACACTTCGCGGCCGTTCATATAGATATAATGATTCCGTTCCGCGATCGTCTTCTCGGACGCCGGCAGGCGCGAGCCGCCGCCGCGGATGTTGAGCAGCTCGCCGCCGCTGCCGTCGGCGCCCAGCTCGAACGACCGGAAGCCCCGGCCTTCCGGAACCCGGCCCAGCACGGCCGCTCCCGCGCCGTCGCCGAACAGGATGCACGTGTTGCGGTCGGTATAATCCGTAATCCGCGACAGGCAATCCGCTCCGACCACCAGCGCATATTGGTAAGCGCCGGTCGCGATGAAACCGGCCGCGTTGGCCAGGCCGTAAATAAATCCGGAGCAGGCGGCGGACAGGTCGAAAGCGGCCGCTTTTTTCGCGCCCAGCTTTTCCTGCAGGATGCACGCCGTGGACGGAAAAAACATGTCCGGCGTAATGGTCGCCACGATGATCAGATCGAGCTGGTCGGCGGAAATGCCCGCGGCGGCCAGCGCCTTAAGCGAAGCTTCGTACGCGAGATCGGACGTCGCCTGCTCCGGGGCGGCGATCCGGCGCTCGCGAATGCCCGTGCGGCTTACGATCCATTCGTCGCTCGTCTCGACCATGGTCTCGAGCTCTTGATTCGTCAGACGGCGTTCCGGGGCGTACATGCCGGTGCCCAGAATGCCAACGGGAAATCCATTCATTTTGTAATCTCTCACTTTCTGCCGAATTCTCCCGCCAATGCAGGAATAAGTCCGTTGCGAATGGCCGTGCGGGTTTGGCGGATCGCATGCTTCATCGCCACGGCGTCGGAGGAACCGTGGCTTTTGACGATCAGGCCGTTTACGCCGAGCAACGGCGCTCCGTTGTGCTCTTTGTAATCCATCATCTTTTTCATTTTGCGGAAATTCGGCATCAGCATCCAAGCGGCCAGCTTCGACTTGATCGACGAGGACAGCTCCTGCTTGAGCACCTCGAACACCGTCTCGCCGACGCCTTCCATCGCTTTGAGCAAAATATTGCCCGAAAAGCCGTCGCAAACGAGCACGTCGCAGTTGCGCGCCAGCACGTCGCGCGATTCGACGTTGCCGATAAAATGGATCGGCGCAGCGCTAAGCAGTTCGAAGGCCGCTTTGGTCAATTCGTTGCCCTTGCCCGGCTCGGTGCCGACATTGAGCAGCCCGACCCGCGGTTTCGGCATGCCGTGCACCTTCTGCCGGTACAGGCTTCCCATCAGCGCGTACTGCAGCAAGTGCTCCGGCTTCGCGTCCATATTGGCGCCCAAATCGAGCGCGAGCACGCCCGTCTTGTCCACCGTCGGCAGCATGGGCGCAAGTCCCGGACGCTCGATGCCGTTCATCCGGCCGAGCACGAGCAGTCCGACCGCCATCAGCGCGCCGGTGTTGCCGGAAGAGATCATCGCGTCCGCGGCGCCTTCCTTGAGCATTTTGCCGGCTACGACCATCGAGGAGTCAGGCTTGCGGCGAACCGCGCGCACGGGCTCGTCTTCTCCGCCGATCACCTCGGTCGCCGGGGCGACGGAAACGTTGGCCGGCTTGCGTCCGGCAAGCAGCGGCTCGATCGCATCGGCCCTTCCGACGAGAATCAGTTCCGTATCCGGCCATTCGGCCGCTGCGGCCATCGCCCCTTCCACTTGGGCATGAGGCGAGTGGTCGCCGCCCATCGCGTCAACGGCGATCCTCATGAGCGCCTCCTCCTTCGCGTTCCGGCGCACCCGCAGAACGATAGATAACAAAATTCCCCTGGAATACCATTTCTTCACCTACGTACGTGAATACTTCCACCTTGCCTTTGCCTTTCGAATTGCCGCTCGAACGCACATAGGCTTTGGCAATGCATTTTTCTCCGAGCCGCACCGGCCGGATGAAGCGGATGTCCGCCGAAGCGGTCAAAGCGATTTCATCGTTGATCACGGCCACCGCCAGCGAATTGGCCTGCGCGAAAACATGATGTCCCCGGGCGATGCCGCTGCGGGAGAACACATGCTCCTCCCGGATTTCAAAGATGGAGATGCCGCTCTTGTCGAGCTGCAAATCCACGATGTCGCCGATCACTTCATGCAGTGGCAGCGAACGAACCGGGTCGTAGGATCGTTCCGCCATCATTTTCAGCCTTTCCCGAAGTTCGGGAATGTTCAATTCCATCCGGTCTAGCCGGATCGTCTGAATGCTCACTTTGAGCAGTCGGGTCAGCTCCCGGTCGGTAAGGAACGGATTCTCCTCCAGCAGTCGGCTGAGCTGCTGTTGGCGCTGACGTTTCGGAAGTCGTTCCATGACCGCCACCGCCTTATAAGTTCATACTGATACCTGGTACTAAGCAGAGTATAAAGAAAAACGCGCCGGGAAGCAATGACCCCTGAGCGCGTTACTTCGATTATTGCTTGATGACTTCGCGAGCTTTGTACGTGCCGCACACCTTGCAGACGCGGTGCGAAAGCTTCAGCTCGCCGCATTGTTCGCATCTTACCATGCCCGGGACAACCAGCTTGAAGTGCGTACGACGCTTGTTCTTGCGGGATTTCGATGTTTTACCAAAAGGGACTGCCATGTTCCCACCTCCTTATCCGAGTCGAGCGCGCAACTGCCTATGTCGGCGTTCATCTTCATGTCAAAAAGTCAGTTCGGCCGGGCATCGTACCAATCCTTCAGCGCCATAAGCCGGGGATCGATTTTCTCCCTGTTGCACCCGCATTCGCCGCGGTTCAAATTCTGCCCGCATTCCGGACACAATCCCTTGCAGTCCTCGCGGCACAGCAGGGCGTACGGTAAATGCAGGAGCAGTTCTTCCTCCACATACGGACGAAGGTCCAAGCGTTCGCCGTGAATAGGCACGAAATCTTCGTCGTCCTGCTCTCCGCGTTCGGCCACTTCTTTTGGAACGATCTTGAATGTTTCCTGAAACGAAACCTGACAGTCGTATTCGATCGGTTCGAGGCAACGAGAACAAGCGAGCTGCAGCTTGCAGGCGAGATGGCCCGATACGTCGATCACACCGTCGGCGTATTCGGCGACAAGCTCCGCAGAGAGGGGCCCCAGCGGCTTGACGTCGCGCACCTCTTTAACCGCTTCTGTCGCATCGAAGGACTCGCTCAGCCTCACAGGCTCCCCGCGGGCCGCGAGTTCTTGCACGTTCAGCAACATTCACCATCACTCCAAACAAACAAAATTTATTATATCGGTGCCGTAAAGGTTTTGTCAACATTTAGTGCCTGTGCGCCCCGTCGTGATATGATGGAGAAAAACGGGCCGAAAATTCCCGAACAACCTGTTTTAACCGGCGAAAGGAGCGCAATTCGTGAGGACGGTCGGCATCGTCGTCGAATATAATCCGTTGCATAACGGTCATCTCTATCATATACAACAATCGCGAAAAATAACGGGCGCGGACGCGGTCGTCGCCGTCATGAGCGGACATTTTCTGCAGCGCGGCGAGCCTGCGCTCGCCGACAAATGGGCGCGGACCGAAATGGCGCTCCGCGCCGGCTGCGATCTCGTGCTGGAGCTGCCTGTCGCGTACAGCGCCCAGCCGGCGCAGTGGTTCGCTTACGGCGCCGTCGCCGTTCTGGAGGCGACCGGCGTGGTGGACGCCTTGTGCTTCGGCAGCGAGAGCGGCGAGCTCGCGCCGCTGTTGCGGATCGCCCGGCTGCTGGCGGAGGAGCCGCAAGCGTTGAGCGGCCGCCTGAGCGGGCTGCTGAAAGCGGGATTGCCCTATCCGTCCGCCTACAGCGAGGCGGTCCGTTCGTACCTGAGCGACGCGGGACTGGCCGTCGATGCCGGGTTTCGGCTGGACCAGCCGAACCATACGCTCGGCCTGCACTACCTGCTCGCGCTGCTGCGTCTCGGCAGTTCGATCGAGCCTTTTTCGATCCGCCGCGAAAAATCCGGCTACAATCAGACGACGATTACCGACCGCCGGATCGCCAGCGCCACCGCCCTGCGCAAACTGCTGTCGGAACGGGCCGAGGTTGCGGCGCTTGCGCCGTACGTACCCGCAAGCACGTTGGATATTTTGGCCCGGGAAGCGGCGGCGGGCAGAGCCCCCGTTACCTGGGAATCGTTCGCGCGCCCGCTGCTGCATCGTCTGCTGCAATCGCGGGAAGCGGATCTGGCCGCGTTCGCCGAGGTGACGGAGGGACTGGAATTCCGCATCCGGCAAAGCCTGAGGACGCTGCCGGAATACAGCGTCGAAGCGCTGCTGGCGGCGCTCAAGACGAAGCGGTACACGCGCACGAAGCTGCAGCGGATGCTGCTGCGCATCCTGCTCGGCCACCGCAAGGACGAGCTGGCGCCGGAGCGGCTGGCCTCCGGCATCGAATACATCCGGGTCCTCGGATTCGGCGAGAAGGGCCGCGAGCTCTTGCGCCGGATGAAGAAGACGGCGGCCGTGCCGGTCATCCAAAGCGCCGCCGAAGGCGACTGGCCCTATCTGCGCCTGGATGCCGAGGCGACCGCCCTGTACTCGCTCGCCTTCGATGCTCCCGCTCCCGCCGACGCCTGGCGCGACTACACGCGGCCTCCCGTTCGCGTTTAGAACCGCCGCATCCTGCATCCCGCGGCCGCTAAGGGCCGGTTCCGGCTCCGCTTCCGGTTAACCGGCCCCGCCATGGAGAAGCAGGAACGCCCTCTCCGGTCATCGCATCCCCTTTCCGCCCCGCGTTCCCCTCCCCTTCGATCTTGAACCCGCTTCGTTGTACACCCTCCCGCATGCTGGTCTACCGTCCCGGGCTGCCGCGTACATTGTAATGTAAACCGCTTGTCCTCGCCCAAGCGGCTTGGCGCGCAACCGTGCGATTCCGCTCGTCGCATGCGGCCGCCGGCGGGGAGTTGCGGTTTCCGGGGAGGTGGCGTCATGAGCGGGAAAGAATCGGGCCCGGCAAGCGGCCCGACGAATGCCAAAAACCAAAATTCCGTTCTCGTATCCGTTCTGCTCGGCGCATGCGCGCTGCTGCTGGTCGTCAGCATCGTACGCTCGCCCGGCGAAGCGTTCCGCGCTTCGCTCGGCGGGTTTGAAGTTTGGTGGCAAACCGTGTTTCCCGGACTGCTGCCCCCGCTTATCCTGACCGAATTGCTGGCGGCATCCGGCCTGTTGCACGGGATCGCCGTTCTCGGCGAGCCGATCGCCCGCAAGCTGTTCCGGCTGCCCGGGGCGGCCGGATGGGCGCTGGCTTTCGGCTGGGCGGCCGGAGTCCCCGTCGGCGCTCGGGAGGCCGTGCGGCTAAAGGAAAAAGGTCTTGTGCGCGACCAGGATATGGACACGCTGCTGCTGGTCGCGCACTTGCCGAGCCCGTTTCTGGTCGTGCTTGTGGTCGGCAGCGGATTTCTGCAGTCTCCGCTGTACGGATGGGCCATTGCCGCCGGGTTATGGCTGTCGGCGTTAGTCGCGGGCTGGCTGTGGTCGAGGCTGACGAAATCCGCCTCGCCCGCAGTGCCTACGCATCCGGCGGGCCCTGCGGCCGCGACGCTGCGCCGGGCTTATCGCGCCGTTCGCGAAGCCCGCGCCGAAGACGGGCGGCCGTTCGGCCAGCAGATCGCCGAAGCGGTGACCCGCGCCGTGTCGATGCTGATGGCCGTCGGCGGCCTGATCATGCTCAGCTCCGTCCTGCTGCGCATGCTTCAATTGGCTATCCCCGGAGCGGACGCCTGGGTTGCCGTTCCCGGGGCGTACGAAATGCACCTCGGCGCCTATGAAACGAGCCGTTCCGCCCTGTTCGAGGCCGATCCCGCCCGCGCCGCCGCCCTGCTTGCCGCAGCGCTTGCCTGGACGGGCGTGTGCGGCCTGCTGCAAGCGCGCGCCGTTTTCGGGACGCGCATTCCGTTCCCCTGGCTGCGCTTTATCGCCGCGCGCCTGTTTCACGCCGCGCTGGCGCTCGCCTTCGCCTACCCGCTTGCGCTCGCCGTCCAACAGGACTGGCTCAAGCGTTTCGTTCCCGCCTGGGCCGCCGAGCCGGCCTCCATCGCGGGCGAAGCCGTCTTCGCGCTGCCGGGCGGCTGGAAGCTGTCGGCCGCGACGCTGGCCACCGCCGCCGCGTCCATCGGCGTTTTTCTGCTGCTGGCGCTGCTCGCCGCGATCATCCGTCCGTCCAAGGGCAAGCCGAAGGATCCGCCCGGTTCGTGAGCCATTCGCTTGCCCGAACCGCGCGATGATCGTTCGCGCTATCGGAAAAGAAGTCGCCCTCCGTCCGGCCCCGAAGGCCAGTCGGAGGGCGATGCCGTGAAATAAAGCTGTTGAACTTGCAGCCGCAATGATCTCCGCCGCAATTATGTAGAAGATGGGGACGTTCCGAATTTGCGCCGCAGCGCGGCTTCAACCGCCGGCGGCACCAGTTCCTGGACTTGGCCGTTGAACTGGGCGATCTCCTTGACAATGCTGGAGCTTAAATACGAATATTTCGGATTCGTCATCATGAAGATCGTTTCGATGCCTTCGTCCAGGTGGCGGTTGGTGGATGCCATCTGCAGCTCGTACTCGAAATCGGTGACGGAACGAATGCCCCGCACGCTTACCTGCGCGTTCCGGGATCGCATGTAACGGACGAGCAGGTCCCGGAAGCTGTCGATCTCGACGTTCGGGATGTCCTTGGTCACTTCCTGCAACAGCTCGGTCCGTTCCTGCACCGTGAACAGCGCGTTTTTCTTCGTGTTGTTCAACACCGCCACAATCAGCCGGTCAAACTGCTTTGCCGCCCGGCGAATGATGTCCAGATGGCCGAATGTCACCGGATCAAAGCTGCCGGGGTACACCGCGATCCGGCTTTGGCGTTCCCCTTCCGGTCTGGATGTTTTTGGCGCCATTTATGCCTCTCCTTCGTAACGATATATGGATAGAGCGACTTCGCCGTAGGTCGCATGGCGCCGCCGCCCGAACGCGCCGAACCGGTCTCCGTAATCGAAGCCCGATTCATGCTCCACCACGGCGGTGGCCCCGTCCGCGACCAGCCCCCTTGCCGCCAGATCGAGCAGCCGGTCCGCGCAATCCTTCATTATATAAGGGGGGTCCAAAAAAATCAGATCGAACTTCATTCCCCGGCGCTCCAACTGCCGGACCGCTTTGGCCGCGTCGTTGCGGTACACTTCCGCTTTTCCCGCAAGTCCTGTCGCTTCCAGGTTGTGGCGGATGACCGCCACGCTTTTGGGGTTCGCGTCGATGAACACCGCATGGTCCGCGCCGCGGCTCAGCGCTTCGATCCCGAGACCGCCGGTTCCGGCAAAAAGGTCGAGCACCCGTCCCCCGTCGAAATACGGACCGATGATGCTGAACAGCGCTTCCTTCACCTTGTCCGTCGTCGGACGTGTCGAATGGCCCGGCACCGCCTTCAGCGGCCGTCCCCGGGCTTCTCCCGATATGACTCTCACGTTGCTATCCCTCGCACCTTCGCCCCGCCGCCATAAGCTCATTCGAGGCGCTGATGGTGCTATGTTACCACATTCCGCCGCGCCGCAAAAGATTGTGTATTTCCGTCCGCACCGTCCGCAAAAAAATTTTCCCGCCCGCGCGTATATTTCCGTCCCGAACGGTCACAATGGTAGTACCGGCGCTTAACCGGCGCCGGGGACAACCGCGGAGAAGACTTACGTTTCCCCATAAGCTCTTCGTCCGGTTTCTCCTCTCCCATGAGGGCCTCGTCGCGAGACGGGGCTCGATTTTTTTATGTATTTGAACCCGAAAACCCTTGATATTGCTGTATTTTTTAGCAAAGCATCCGTTCTTGAATCGCATAAAAAATCTGTTTAATTTTCTTCTTTGGCAGCCAATGCGACATTGGTCGTTATGATTCTTTCATTCCACAAAAAGAAATAGACCGCCCTCGCCATAGGTATGCGGTCTATTTCCACCCGTAATACCAACAAGCCTACCGCCCTTTAAAGCGGCTGTTGTCGGGGGAGTCGTGTTAGCAGCACGGCTCCCTTGATATTTTAAGCATAGCACAGCCGTTTTAAACGCGCAATCTGTAAACCATTACCCCGCTCTGCTAAAGCAGCCCAATTAATGTCGATGTGGAATCGTATATGAACCCACGGCTTACCTTTATATAAGCAATTGATAATATAACCAATTCATTATATAATCAAACGCGAATATAACCGTACATAAGCCTGAAAGGAGGGAGATCATTGGAAGCTGTGCCGCAATCCATTGCCGAAATGGCCGAAACCCTCAAGCTTCTCTCCGACAAGACGCGATTGACGATTATGGCTTTGCTTAAAGAGCGGGAGATGTGCGTCTGCGATATCGTCGAATTGCTGGAGACCACCCAGCCGAATATCAGTCAGCATTTAAAGAAATTAAAGACGGGCGGAATCGTGAATGAAACCCGTCGCAGCCAGTGGGTTTATTACTCCTTGAATATAGACGATAAGCCCTATCTTAAAGAAATTTTGGATCAACTTCCTTCCATGAAAGACCGCATTCAGTCGCTCGGATCCAACTCTTGCTGTTAACTTGGAGGTCGCATGCTCGCATTTGCCGCCGTCATCTTTCTCGTCACGCTCGTTTTCGTCATCTGGCAGCCTAAGGGGCTGGGGATTGGATGGTCCGCTTGCGGCGGCGCCGTCATCGCCCTCATTTGCGGAGTCGTTCATTTGCACGATGTCTGGGATGTGACCCGAATCGTCTGGAACGCTACGCTGGCGTTTGTAGCCATCATCTTGATCTCTTTGATCTTGGATGAGATCGGATTTTTTGAATGGGCTGCGCTGCATATGGCTCGTCTCGCGAAAGGAAACGGAACCTTCATGTTCGTCTGCGTCGTTCTTCTCGGAGCCGCGGTTGCTGCCTTCTTCGCGAACGACGGAGCCGCCTTAATCTTGACGCCGATCGTTCTCGCCATGGTGCGCGCGTTAAAGTTCGACGAACGCATGGTCCTGCCTTTTGTCATGGCAAGCGGATTTATCTCCGATACGGCATCGCTGCCGCTCGTTGTCAGCAACCTGGTGAACATCGTATCGTCGGATTTTTTCGGCATCGGGTTTGTCGAGTATGCGAGCCGAATGATCGTGCCCACCTTTTTCTCGGTCGCAGCCAGTTTGCTTGTTCTGTACCTTTTCTACCGTCGAAGCATACCGAAGCATTATGACTTGGCGCAGTTGAAGAAGCCGGCCGAAGCGATTAAGGATATCCGTTTGTTCCGAATCTCATGGGTCATTTTGGCGGTCCTGCTTGCCGCTTACTTGACCAGCGGATGGATCGGCGTCCCGGTTTCGTTGATCGTAGGCACGGCTGCCATCGTGTTCTTGCTTCTGGCCGGGCAAAGCCGGGAAATCCGCGCTTGGAAGCTGGTCAAAGGCGCGCCCTGGTCCGTCGTCGTCTTCTCGATCGGCATGTACGTCGTCGTCTACGGGCTTCGGAATGTGGGGTTAACGGATGAACTTGGAAACGGATTGAAATGGGTTGGCGATCAAGGATTGTTCGTCGCAACCGTCGGTTCCGGCTTTATTGCCGCAATTCTCTCTTCGATCATGAACAATTTGCCGACTGTGATGATCGACGCCATAGCCATCCAAGATACGAATCCGACGGGAATTCTTCGGGAAGCGTTCATCTACGCGAATGTCATCGGTTCCGATCTGGGGCCCAAAATCACCCCGATCGGTTCCTTGGCGACCCTGCTTTGGCTTCATGTATTGTCGGGCAAGGGCGTCAAGATCTCATGGGGAGCTTATTTCAAGACCGGAATCGTCCTGACGGTTCCCGTCCTGTTCGCGACGCTGACCGGGCTCTTCTTATGGCTCAAAGTTGTCGGTTAACCGAACCGTTAAAAAAACAACATTTTACGAAGGAGTCACAACAGATGAGCAACAAACCGCTTGTTTATTTTCTGTGCACCGGGAATTCTTGCCGCAGTCAGATCGCAGAGGGCTTTCTGAAGGCCCTTGGCGGAGATAAATACGAAGTGAGAAGCGCAGGCCTCGAAGCGCATGGCTTGAATCCGCGTGCGGTGCAAGTCATGAAGGAAGCCGGCGTCGACATCAGCCATCACACATCCGACGTCATCGATCCGGAGATATTAAACCGCGCAACCTGCGTGATTACGCTGTGCGGCCATGCAGACGAGCATTGTCCGGCGATCATGAATCCTAACGCGGCCAAATGGCACTGGGGCTTTGACGATCCGGCGAAGGCGACCGGCACCGAAGAGGAGATCCTGGCGCAATTCCGCGCCGTACGCGACGCTATAAAATCCCGGATTGAGAAGTTTGTTCAAGAGGGACGATAACCATTTGCCCGCCTATTTCGCGGTTTATGAACGAGCCCGGGGAAGCGAACGACGGACGGACCGAACTGTCCGCTCCGTTCATCGTTTCCCCGTCAACGTTTGGCGCGCTTATGGAGCTTTTTCGGGATTTGCCGGATTAAGCGGTCTCTTTCGTCGTATACCAGTATGCACAACCCTTTGACGGAGCGGCGGGTAGCGAAAAAAAGCGCAGTCGCTTCGTCCCGCTTTATCGGCCCTCCGATTCTTTGGCCGTTGTAGCCAAGATAATATGTTTTCACTTTGTACCCTTAATAAACCCAATGAAACAATATAAGTCATATAACTAAATTCTAGCATGCCGTTTCGACATTTCCCGCAATTTCTTTTATCCGAACACGCCCCCTGCCCCGCTTTTTGTCGGACTTCGCCGTTTTTTTTGTCGTCCCTTGCCGATCGGATTGCCCGTTATTCGCCAACTGCACTATGCCCGCTCCCGCCCGGTTGCCCCTTTCGCTTCGCTCCGGCATAAGCTGATTGGGCAAGATCGATCTGCCGAAAGGAGCGAGCTTAGTATGCCCGATTACCGGATCATCGTCGATTTGTCGGATCGAAAGCTTTATTTGCTGGACGGGGACGTCGTCACCAGGGCGTTTCCCGTCGGCATCGGCCGAATGGTCACCATGACGCCTTCGGGGGAATATACGATCATCAACAAGCAAGCCCATCCCGGCGGCCCGTTTGGGGCGTTCTGGATGGGATTGTCGCGGCCGCATTACGGCATCCACGGCACCAACGATCCTTCTTCCATCGGTCATGAAGTATCGCACGGGTGCATCCGGATGCACAACGAAGACGTGCTGGCGCTTTCCGCTCTGGTGCCGATCGGCACGCGCGTCAGCATCCGCCCCTGATGCCGCCGGCTTCGGGAACGTGCGCCGCGTCGCCCGAAGCCGCGTTTTCGCATGCAAAAAAGAGCCGTTCCCGGGTGACTCTCCCTTCGGACGGCTCTTTCGCGTCGCTCGGCAAGATGGAATGATGCCTTGTTTATTCTTTCATCGGCCTGAGGATATCGCCTATATATTTGGCCATGCGCATGCTGATTTCCGCCCGCATCACCTCCCGGACGATCCCCAGCCGTTCCTGATAGCCCCGGCAGACGAAATGGTGGTACACGACCAGGTCCCCCATTTCCTCGTCGAGGATTTTAATTTTTCTCCTGCTTAGTTCCCGCCGCAACTCGTACATGTCCTTGTTGATCTTGTTCATCAGCACCTGCGTCGCGCCCAAATACAGCCGCTTTAGCAGATGGGACGAATGCTGAAGCTCATCCATGCATTTCTGCACCATCGTCATCATATAAGGAAGCAGCACATAGTCCCGGACCATGGTCAGCTCATCCGGACTGGGATGGCCCGACGGCTTCTCGTGCCGGGAATCGTATTGCTCCTGATGCTCGGGAAGCAGCATTTTGGACTGCCACCGCTCGTTGCCGTCGAGTTTGCTCACTTATAATGACCTCCTATCTGCTCGGCCCGCTCTCTCGCCACCCCGGAGGGCAGCAAGGAGGAGGCGCGCATAATCGCGTCGCTTCCGTACCGGTCCTTAATCTTGTCTGTGGCTTTTTCCAGGCTGTAGACCGCGCAACGATCCTCGAACAGCGTAAGCTGGAACGTGCGGTCGTCCGACAGTTCGGTCAAGGACACGCTCAGATGGCTGACGGGCAGGCCGCTCCAATGCTCGATGAACAACTTGCGGGCGGCGGCAGCCACCTCGTGCGTCAGAGAGCTGGGCTGCGGCAGCGTCATCTGACGGCTGAACCCCGACGTGCGGCTTCCGTCGGTCTCCGCCGCCGCAACCGACACGACGCGCCCCATGCAGCCGTGCCGCCTGCTGCGCCGGCACACCTCCACAACCAGCTCCAGCAGCACCACCTCGATGTCCTCGAGCCTGCCGTACAGGCGGCTTCTGAGCGCTTTGCCGTGGCTGATCGATTTCAGCTTGCCGCGCACGCCCGGCACGACAGGGCTCGGGTCGATGCCCCGAGCCGTCTGCCAGTAATATTCCGCCTGAATGTCGCTTTGCCTGCCCATCTCCCGGCGCATCCGCCGCTTGAATTCGTCGAGCGGAAGCCGCGCGATATCGCCGATCCGGTTCAGGCCCATCCGCATGAAGTGCTTCGTCATCCGCGAGCCCACCATGAACATCTGGTGAACGGGCAAGGGCCACAGATCCGGCTCCAGCCGGTCGAAAGAAAGGGTGAAAATGCCGTCCGGCCGCTTCTTGGCAAAGTTGTCCGTGGCCATCTTGGCCAATATCTTCGTCGGACCGATGCCTACACGCGACCATACGCCTGTCGTCAGGAGAATGCTCCTCTGGATGCTGCGGGCGATCTCTTCGGCTTCGCCGTACTGCATGACCGAGCCGGTTACGTCCAGAAACTGCTCGTCGATGCTGTAGGGCTCCACCTGTTCGGTAAACGATTCGTAAATCTCGGTCATGAGCAGGGAAATGGAAAGGTACGTCTGCATTCTCGGGCGGATCACAACCAGTTCGGGGCACTTGGCCAGCGCCTCGCCCACCCGCTCCGCCGTCGTCACGCCGCGGGCCTTGGCGACCGGGCAGGCGGCCAGAATAATGCCCGACTTGCGGGCCGGATCGCCAACCGCGACCGGCTTGCCGCTCAACTCCGGACGCCCCGCCTTCTCGATCGACGCGTAAAACGACTGGGCGTCGACCAGAAAAATGATCCGTTCAGCAGACATGCCCGCCCACCGGCGCCTGCGCCAAAATCCCGTCCGCATGAAAGGTCCGGAACGCTCTCCTGCCGTAATCGTAAGCCCGCACCCGGCCGCCTTGCACCGAGCGCACGGCGATCAGGCGCTGGGTAATGGCCCCTTTGCGGTCCACGTATATGATCTCCACCGTTCGCCCGATCCGTTTCTCCATCGACACGCTCATCGCTCCTATCCGCCATCTGATCCGGGAACGTTTGTTCTCATTCTAATACGAACAATTGTTCCCTTTCAATGAACAATATATTCCTGTTGACAGGATGGGTTGCACACAAAGTTTGAAGCCCGAAGCGCCCTCCCCATAGACGATCCGCTTGGCCAGTCCCGCGCCTGCGTTGCGCCCCGGCCCCAATTGTGCTATCAATGAAAGGAGCGGACCGTAACGGTCCAGAATACGCGCACAAGCGAGGGGAACCCGAAACGTCATGAGAACAGCGGATCAAATCAAACGCAAGTACAACGAGCTGGCTGTCCGCAAGCGGCAGCTGGAAGAGGCGGCGAACGCGGACGGCGGCGAGGCTTCCGCTTCCGCCCGGGAGATGATCGCCCGGCTGGAAGAGCAAATGCTGCTGCTCGAATGGGTGCTGAACGAGCCGGTCGGAAGCTACCACGTTTAATCTTTATTCGCATCTGTTCGCATCGCATCCGCGAAGCCATTTCGCCCCGGCGCCGGATTCGTCGGCAAACAAAGCAAAAAGCCCGTCGTAAACGGGCTTTCGGGGCGCTAGTTCGCCAGATTCCACTCCTCGTGTATTTTGGGAACGTCGGAAATGAGCTGCTGCGTGTACCGGTGCTTCGGGTTTAGAATGACATCCTCGGCAGGACCGCTTTCCACGATCCTCCCTTTCTCCATAATGTATAGCGTATCGCTGACGTAGTAGGCGAGGCCGACGTCATGCGTGATGAAAATAATCGTCATGTTGTTTTCCTTCCGCAGCTTCAGCAGCATATCGAGAATCGTCGACCTCGAGCAGGCGTCGATCATGGATGTCGGTTCGTCCGCAATCAGGATTTTGGGATGCAGCATGAAAATCCGCGCGATCATGAGCCGCTGCATTTGTCCGCCGGAAAGCTCGAACGGATATTTGTTGTGCAGTTCCTCGAACTTCAGATTGACGAAGGAGCAGGCTTCTTTCATTTTCCGAAACTGTTCTTCCTTCGTCAGCTTGAGCCCCTGCAGCTTCATGCAATCGGTCAGCAGCTTCTCCACTTTGTGAAATACGTTGAACGACGAGAACGGATCCTGGAAAATCGCCTGTATGTCTTTCCAGTACTTCTTCCGGTCCGCATGGCTTTTCAACTGCCTCGGTTTTCCTTTGTACCGGACCTCGCCGCTCGTTTCTTTCAGCAGTCCCATAAGCATTTTCGCCAGCGTCGTTTTGCCGCTTCCGCTCTCGCCGACGATCGAGACGATCTCGCCTTCGTGGAAGGAGAAGCTGACATCCTGAACGGCCGTCTTCTTATGTTTCCCGTACCCGAAAACCTTCGTGATGTTCGTGCCGCTCAGCAGCACGTCAGCGTTCTTCACTCGCATACCACTCCTTTAAGGTGCCGGGCTCGAAGATGCACCTGTAAACGCGCTCGCCCGCCGTGCGGTTATCGATCTTCCCGTGCCTGCACGCGTCCGCGGCGTAGGTGCACCGGTCCGCGAACCGGCAGCCGTCAATGGCCATCTTCAAATTCGGCGGCGCTCCGGGAATGGCGGCCAGCTTGTGCGCTTTCATGCCTTCTTCCGGAACGATAATGGAGCCCATCAGCCGCTTCGTATACGGGTGATACGGGTCGAAGATCATCTGGCGCGCCGTGCCCCGCTCCACGATTTCCCCGGCGTACATGACCATAATGTCGTCGGCGACGTGATAGAGCAGCGGCAGCTCGTGGGTGATGAAGATCAGCGACTTGATGAACTTCTTCCCGATTAATTCCTTGAGCAGTTTGATCACCGCTTTTTGCGAGGTGACGTCGAGCGCCGAGGTCGGTTCGTCCGCAACCAGCACGTTCGGATTCAGAATCGTCGAAATGGCGATCACGGTCCGCTGCTTCATCCCCCCCGACAGCTCGTTCGGGTAGGCGTTCAGGACGTCGGGCGAAAGATGCAGCGTCCGAAAACGCTCGGCGGCCATTTCCCGAACCTGGCTTTTCGTCAGCTCGGGGCGATGCTCCTTCATGATATCCTCGATAAAATGAAGGATCTTCAGCGTCGGATTGAGCGCGTTCATCGCCGCCTGCGGAATATAGGCGATTTCCCGGCCCAAAATCCGCTTCCTTAGCTGCTCCTTGCTCAGCTGCATGATGTCGATGCCGCCAATCATGATCGACCCGCTGCTATAGTAAAGCGGCGGAAAATAAAATCCCATAAGGCTTAAAGCGAGCGTCGACTTCCCGCAGCCGGATTCACCGGCGATTCCGAGCGTCTTTCCTTCCTCAAGCGCAAAGCTGACGCCGTCCACGGCATGAACCTTTTCTTTCAGACGGGTTTTGTAGTAGGTCTTCAGTTCCTTGACTTCCAGAACGGTTCGGCGGGCGGCGGGAACATCGCTTTGGGCAATCTCCAGCATGTTTTGGCTCATGCGCTAGCTCCTTATCTTCGGATTGAAAATCTCGTCCATTCCCGTATTCATCATATAGAGGGAGAACGTGATCACGGCAATGGCAAAAGCGGCCGGAATGAAGGCCCACCAAGCGCCGGAGACCGGAGCCTCGAAAACGAGCGCCCAGTTCATCATAATCCCGAGCGATATCGTATTGTAAGGTCCGAGCCCCAGCATCGAAATCGACGCCTCGGCCAATATGCCGGAAGCGACCTGGAGGATAAACGCCATGACGACGTAAGAAGCGATGTAAGGAAGAATCTCGAAGGCGATAATTCTCGGCGTGCTGTGCCCGGAAATTTTCGCGAGGTTCACGTGGTCGCGGTTGCGCAACGATACCGTTTGCGCCCGTACCGCCCGCGCCGTCCACGGCCAGCTGGTCAGCCCGATGATGAGCGCCACGACAAGCGAGCTTCGGGAATTGATGCTGACGGAGACGAGAATCAGAATCATAAAAGAAGGAATGACGATAAACATGTTCGTAACCGCCGTCAGGACGTTATCGATCCATCCCCCGACATAGCCCGAAGCGAGACCGATGATAAGACCGATCGCGGTGGCGCACAGGCCGGCGATAAGGCCGACCGCGACGGAAGTCCGGATTCCGTACACGAGTTCCAGAAACAAGTCCCTGCCGAAATTGTCGGAGCCCAGCGGCAAGCCGGAACCGGGAGGCTGAAAGGCAAGCGCCTTCATCTCGAACGGGTCGCTCTTATTGACGAGCGGATAAATCACGACGAGCGCGAGCATGAGCAGCGTCGCAATCGCGCCGATCAGAAATTTGGGCGATTTCAGCAAGATGCGGACGGAATGCGTCATCTCAGTTTTCCTCCATTTGAGCCGCCTTGATCCTCGGATCGACGATGCCGTATATCATCTCGATCGTAAAGTTGGCCAGCAGCACGGTCAGCGCAATCAGCAAGGTGCAGCCGGAGATCAGCGGGTAATCGAGCTGGCGAATGGCCGTAAACAGCCACGTGCCGATGCCCGGATAACTGAAGACGATCTCGCAGATCAGCGACCCGCCGACCATCGTGCCGAGCGACAAGGCCAGTCCCGTGATCTGGGGCAGCATGGCGTTCTTGAATACGTACCTGGCGACGCGGGAGTCCCGAATGCCGAGCAATTTGCTGTAGAGCACATAATCGGCGTTCAATTCGTAAATCGACATCTCCCTCATCCCGATCGCCTGGCCGCCGATCGTCACGAGCACGATGGAAAGAAAGGGCAGCGTATGGTGTCTGATGACGGAACCGATAAATTCGAGACTGAAATGCGGCACCATCTGAAAGTCGTAGCCGCCGGAAATCGGAAACCATTTCAGCGTAATCCCGAACAAGTACAGCATCATAATCGCCAGCGTGAAGAAAGGAATCGAGTTGATGAACAAAGCGGCGGGAAACAGCACTTTATCGAAAAGGCCTTTGCGGTACGCCGCCACGGCGCCGAGCACGTTGCCGAGAATCCAGCCGACCAGAATGGCGGGAAGCTGCAGTCCGACCGTCCAGGGGACGGCCGAAGCCAAAATATCCGACACCTTGCGCGGATACAAACCGAACGAAGTGCCCAAATCGCCCATGAAGAGATGCTTCAAATAAATCCCGAACTGGACGATAAGCGGCTTGTCGATCCCGAATTCTTTCATGAAGTTTTCGTATACTTTCTTGATCGAGTCGCTGTCCGTCATGCCCTGCGAGACCTGGGAAGCGATCGTGCTGACCGGGTTGCCTTCAATCAGCCGCGGCAGCAGGAAATTGAGCACAAGCGCGACAAGCAGCGTAACCAGATACCATCCCGATTTCTTTACAAAATATTTCGTGTAGGCATTCAAGCGTTCCGCACCCCCGCGCTAGTTCGTGATTTTGTACAGCGCTTTGATGCCGGCTCCGTCCATTGCGATTTGCGGCGGGATGTTGCTGCCGTCGCCGTCGACCGGGAACCCTTTCCATACCGATTCGTTGACCGTATAGAACACCCACGGACGGTACATGAGCGGGATGGAAGGAACGTCCTGCAGCCAAATTTTCGTCAGCTCCGTGTACAGCGCCTTGGCTTCCTCATCGGTTGCGGTCGGAATTTGGTCGATGATTTCGTCCGCTCTGTCGTTTTTATAGCGGCCCCAGTTCCAGAACGCCATTTCCCCGATCGGGGCGACGCCTTTCGAGTACATGATCGTTCTTGCTCGGCTCCAAGGGTTGGCAGGCGTGACGCTGCCGGCCGGCGTATTCATGATGATGTCGAATTTGCCCGTCTGCAGATCGTTGTTCCATACCGGAGCTTCCGGGAATTTCGTTCGGATTTCGATGCCGATCGCCTTCGCGCTTTGCGCGACGATTTCCAGCGCGGCGTTCCAGTCGGACCAGCCGTAAGGGCATTCGATATCGTACGGCCCCAGCCGCTGGCCGTTCAGCACGCGAATGCCGTCTTTGCCTTTCTTGGCGCCGATGCTGTCCAGCAGTTCGTTCGCCGCCTTGACATCGGTCGTCCACTGCAGCGGCCGAATCGCATCCTGGTCGACGAATTTGGATTCCGCCGGCGTATCCAGCGTCAAGGACGGCTTCATGTCGGCGGAATAGCCGCTCATCGCGAGCTGCGAAATTTTCTTGTAGTCGATCGCCATCGCGATCGCTTTCCGGACGTCCGCGTTGTCAAGCCCTTTCTTCGACAGATTGAAGAAGATGGACGGCATCGAGCCCGGCAAATAGTACGGCGCGTCCTTCAAATACGTTTTGACCGGCGCTCCGCTCTCCCACATTTTCCATACCTGAGGCGTAAACTGCTGCGACACGTCCACTTGGCCGTTCTTGAACGCCAGGTCTCCGGCCGCGTTGTCCTTGTAGATGACATGGGTGATGTACTTCGGTGCGGGAAGCTTGCCGAACAGCGATTGGCCCCAATAATTGTCGTCGCGGATGAGCGTGATCTTCTGGTCGTTGTAAAAATAGATTTTATACGGTCCGGTGCCGACCGGGTCCGCATTGAATTCTTTGCGGATGGCAGCCAGGTCGTTGCCCGCTTTCTTCTCGATTTCTTCCCAAATGTGCTTCGGCAGCATCGGGATCAGCTCGATGCTTTCCGTCACGGTCAGCTTGTTGGGGTTATCCGGCTTTAGCGTAATGGTGACCGCATGAGGGCCGTCCGCCACGACGTCTTGGATATAATCCCAGTAGCTGGTCCAGTTAATCTCATATTTCTGGCCGAGCTTATACGTGTACACCACGTCGTCGGACGTAAACGGCTGGCCGTCGCTCCACTTGGCATCCTTGTTGAGCTCGATTTTCAGCGTTTTGTCGTCGGTCCACGTATAAGAGCTGCCGAGCAGCGGTTCCAGCTTGCCGTCGATCATGTTGATCATGAACAGCGTTTCGTAAATCAGTTCCCGCGAGTTTCCGTAGTTGATCGGAAAAGCCGGGTTGCCGCTGAGCAAGTTGAAGTTGGTCGGGGCGCCCCATTGCAGGCCGTTGATATAAAGGGTTTCATTTCGGGGCGTTTCCTTCGCGTTGTCCGTTGAGGCCCCCTGACCGGTATCGCCCGCAGCCGCGCCGGTTCCCGACGGATTCGCCGTGCCGCTGCCGGTGGATTGATTGTCCGTTTGCGCATTCGTCTGCGACAGCGATTCTTGCGAGTTCGAACATGCGGCCAAAAGCGAAAAGGTCATCAGCAAACCGACAAGCACAGCCGTAGCCGCTTTCATTTTCATGCTTCCCGCTCCCCCCTATGCGCTTTCGCGTTTCCCTTTCCAAACGAAAGTAAACGCTTTCAAAAATGAGTATAAAATGGCGCCCCGGCACCGTAAATCCCTGTACTTTTGTGATTATATCCATTTTTTTGCGATCGCCGTCAGGGTTGTTCTACGGCGAGGCTGTAGGTGTCCTGGATTTGCCGCGCCAACGTTTCGGGCGTCAGCTTCGAACCCGGCGTCAGGAGCTCCTGCAGCCCTTTGTTGAGAGACTGGACGACTTCGGGCGGCAACCGCACGTCGTATACGGGCGTCATGTCCGCCTTCTCCAGAAGGTTCAAATATTCCTCGAACAGCGCGGAAGAGCGGCTTCTGTCGTAGCTTGTCGCCAGCGATGCGGAGATATCGCCCCGCTCCGCCGCCATATTCGCCGCCGTTTCGCCCGTCAACAGCTTCACAAGTTGAACCGCCGCTTCCAGCTTCGCTCCCGTCAAATTCGCATTGAGCGCAAGCGCCCATCCGGATCCGCCGGATACCGCTTTCGCCCTTCCTTTTCCGCCGGTCACGGCAGGCAGGACGGCCAGATGCGTCCGGTCCAGAATCGGCTTCGGCGCATCGGCCACGACAGATGAGACCGCCCAGCCGCCCTCGAGGAACATGGCAGCCTTGCCGACATAATAGGCCGTCCGCTGCTGGATGTTGTCGAGGCTGTTGAGGTTGGCGTTGAACGCTCCGATGTCGGAAAGCCGTTTGACGGCCGCCAGCGCGTCGACAAACGGCTTGTCCGTAAACTTCGCGCCGCTGTTGTCTTCGATGGATGTAAACCACTCCGTTCCGGTAAACCGGTCTCCGAGCGTGCTGAGCAAGCAGGAGACGGCCACCCACTGGTCTTTATTTCCCATCGCAATCGGCGTAATGCCCATCGCCTTGATCTTCTCCACCGCATCGACGAAGGCGTCAAATGTCGCAGGAAAAGCGTCGTAACCGGCACGTTTGAAGATCTCCCCGTTGTAATACACGATGGACGTCGCCGTCATCTGCATCGGAACGCCGGCGAGCGCTCCTCCGATCCGAAAATCGTCGAAGGCTTCCGGGCGAAATCCCCGTTTCCATGCCGGATCCTTCGCCAGCAAATCGTCAACGGGCATAATGAGTTTGTTTTCCAGAAACATTTCGGCATCCGATCCGAGCATCATAAACACGTCCGGCAACACGTTTCCGGCGGCCAGCGTTTTGATTTTCGTCTTGAGCAAGGCGTTGTCGAGGATATCCTCGGAAATTTCGATCTCCGGATTCTCTTGCTTGAACCGCTCGATCAGCGTCCGATGAACGACATCCACGGCCGCCGTCGACGTCGTCGTCCATGAATCCGTCAGCGTAAGCGTAATTTTGGAACCCGGACCGGCTCCGAAGCTGTGGCTCGCGGTTGCAAGATTCCGGAAATCATGCGGACCGCCGCAGCCGGACAAAGCCGATGCCGCGGCGAGCAAGGCGCAAAGAAGCGTTGCGGCGATTTTTCTCATACGGTTCCCCCGTTTCCGTTTCCGCCGGAAAACCGGTCTTGCCGGTTTCGGTAGTCCCGCGGAGAACAGCCGGCATACGTTCTGAAGATCAGCGAAAAATATTTATAATCCCGGTAACCGACTTTTTCCGCGATTTCATAGGTTTTAAGCCAGGTGTCCGCCAATAGCCGCTTCGCCTCTTCCACTCTGATCCGGTTCAGCCATTTCATGAACGTAACCCCCATCTCTTCCTTGAACACTTTGCTCAAATGGGCCGGCGTCACGCACACGTGGTCGGCCGCTTCGCGAAGTCCGATCGGTTCGCCGTAATGGCTCAAGACGTACCGGATCGCCTCTTTCACCAGCTTGGATTGGGCCTTCGCTTGTTCGGACGCCGCAGCAATCGTTTTTCCCGCTTCGCTACAGGCCTTGCGCCGAATGGCGTTGGCCGCTTCTTCATAACAGCCGGCAATGGCCGAAAGGTGGCGTACCGGCTGCCCGGTGTAGATCGATACGGGCAATTTCGAATATTGCAGGAGGTTCGAGCGGATCTCTTCACAGACGGCCTGTATCGACGTTCCCGGCTGAAGATTGATCAGGCCGATCAGCGTTCCGGGCTCCCCGAAGCTGACAAATCCCGGAAAACGGGAGACCAGCGTTTCTTCCGTAATGTTGAGATAGGCGAACGCGAGAGCTTCGCATTCCTTCCTGGACAGGCGCTGCGCATGAAGCCAATCGCCATCCGCTTTCACGACAATCACTTGGTAAGCCGGTCCCGTAAGTTGGATCTGCAGCGTTCCGGCCTTTTCGAGAATGTCTCCGGCATCCGATTGTCGATCGATCAGGCTGTTCATCAGCTTCGATTTCATGAAGGGCAAATGTTCGTTGAACAGCTTGTTCTTGATGAGTTCTTCCTGCTTGGCGAGCCGCTTGCTCCGCTCCCGGTCGCGGAACCCGGAAAGGAGCTCGACCAGTTTCTCGGCGATGACCGGCTTGAGCAAATAATGGCGGATGCCGATCGACATCGCTTCCTTGGCATACTGAAAATCTTCATATCCGCTCAGCAGAACCATCTCGATGTCCGGATATTCGCTTTTTACCGTTCTTGCCAGCTCGATTCCCGACATGACGGGCATCCGGATGTCCGTTAAGATCAGATCGACGGGATGCTGTTGCAGTTTGTCCAACGCCTCTTTGCCGTTTCGGGCCTCTGCCGCGATCGCGATGCCGTGCTCGGACCAGTCGATGGAAGTCATGATGCCTTTGCGCACGATGATTTCGTCGTCTACAACCATCACTTTATACATCCTTCATCGTTCCTTTCTCAAAGGGTTGCCGGATGGTCACGGTCGTCCCTTCGCCAGGCACGCTTTCGAATGTGACGCCGTACCGGGCGCCGTAATTGAGCTTGAGCCGGTCATGAATGTTTTTCAGCCCGAGCCCTTGATGCTCAGAGGCCGGCCGGTCCAGCACCGCCTGAACGGCCGCCGCGTCGGCGCCGGCTCCGTCGTCGCTCACCCGATAGACAAGGTCGTTCCCTTCCCGGAAAATGCGGATCTCGATCCGGCCGCTGCTGCCCTTGGGCTCGATGCCGTGGCGGATCGCATTTTCCACGACCGGCTGCAGCACCATCTTGGTCACTTTGCAGCCCGATGTTTCCGGCTCGACGGCAATCGCAAACGCAATCGTTTCTTCGTAGCGTTTTTGCTGGATCAGGATGTAATGCCGAAGGTGTTCGACCTCTTTTTCGACCGTCGTAAACCGGCTTCCGCTGTTCAGTCCGATCCGGAACAGTTGGGACAGGGCGCTCACCATGACCGACGTCTCGAAAGCCTTCTCCATCCGGCTCATCCAGTAGATAAGGTCGAGCGTATTGTAGAGAAAATGGGGATTGATCTGCTCCTCGAGCGCTTTTAATTCCGCCTCCTTCTGCTTGATCTTGGACACGTGCACTTCATTGATCAATTCATTCAGCCGGTGCGACATGCGGTTGAAGCTTCGGGCGAGCAGGGCGATTTCGTCGTTTCCCCGCACCTTCATCTCCATATGGAATTGTTCCCGCTCCACATGCTTCATCAGCACGCGGAATTGCTTGAGCGGTTCCAGCACTCTCGCGGCAAATAGAAGGATAAAACCGAAGCAGACGGCAAGGCTGGCTAAGATCGAATAGAAGGTGACCCTTTTAATGACGTTGCCGGGCTTCGAAATCCGTTCGTACGGCGTCAATTCGACGATGTGCCAATTTTGCGTTTCCATCCGGTAGAAAATCCCAAGGTACTTCCGGCCGTCGATGCTCGTGTTGAAATAGCCCTCCGGCCGGCCGTCCATGCCCGAATGAATCCGAAACGGTTCGATCCGTCTTCCGACCTCATCGGCTGAAAGTGCCGACAGAATGACCTTCTCCTGATCGATCAGGTAAAAGAGGCTCCGGTCCTGCATTTTCGTTCGGTACAGTTCCCTGACGCTGCTCTCGAGCACGTTGATTTTCAATATGCCGAGGGACCGGCTGATATGATGGATATCCCGAATGTCGCGAATCATGGAAATCACGTTCACTTCTTTGTTCTGCACGAAGACGCTGTCGAAATACCAGCTCTCTTTGCCTCTTAACGCTTTCGCTTGAAGCAGCCTGTCATCCGGGACCAGATTCACCGCCCCCCTGTTGTCGATCCCCGTTTCGCTTCGATCCTGGATGTAAATGGAGTAAATATACTTCTTATTGAAGGCCTGGTCGTTGAGAATGGAAAGAATCCGCGCGTAATATTGCTGTTTGGATTCAGGGCTCGGAGCCGTAAGATAGGCGGCCACCTCGCGGTTTTGAATCAAATTCAACGAAATGGTGTTGACATCGTTGATGATCATATCCAGAGTGTTGGAGATTTGCTTCGCGTTGACCAGATTCAGCTCGATCGCTTGATTGCGGACGACCTTGACCGCTTCGAAATACGAAAACCCGCTCACAATCAGGATGGGAAACACCGTGAGGACAATGGAGAAGAGCATGACTTTGGTACGGATGCTGATAAAACGTTTTTTTCTCACGTTCCGACACCGCCGCTATTTGGGATCGTCTAGGCCCGCCCGTTTCCGGATGTAAGCGCATACTATTTTTTATTTTATGTTCTCCGCAGAACGTTTCGACTCCTTCGCAAACGGGCTTGGGGTTCGCCCATTGGACAGAGATTTGGATAATACCCCTGCCCAAGAATCGCGTTGTACTGAAAGGAACATGCGCTTCCGCGCGGAGCTTCAGCATGGCCGTCATTGCGATACGGAACGAAAGCGGCATCCTACCGCTTGGAAGAACGTTCGTTCGTTAATCGCAAATCTTGGCTATACAGCCCCGCGGTTGTGCGTATATATTGGAAAAAATCCAACCGAATGCGCCGTTCAAGCGCCGGAAGCCGGTCTATGTTGGATATATCCAGTCATTTGGCCCGCAGAAGCCGAATCCGCAAGGCTCTCGGGCCCTTTCATTGGAGAAAATCCACCATACGTTCCGGTAAGTGGCGAAAGGAGCCGGTATCCTGTACAAAATCCAATATAGCCGCCGTTCGGGGCCATGAGAGGTACTGGACGGTCTACTTGGCGGCTGAGCACCGCGGCTCGGGGCGGCCCCCTCCAAGCGGAACTCCCATTGCGAACGGGCTTTAACGCGTGGATGCCCCATCTTTTCAAGTTGAACGGCAGCGCGGGTTCGCTCGTTGATCAGAAAGGAACCCAACGAAGACGGTTCAGAAGCCATCCCGAACATGACCTTCAAATAACGGAAACCAAATAGGGGATGTTAAGGTATCCGTCGCCAAGAAAAAAACGCCCCGAAGGGCGTTAAAACAAACAAAAGACCAAGCAGCGCCAGCCCCGCTAGCCGATCCCGTAAAACCGCTTGGCGTTCGCCGCCAGCCGCTCGGCCGTATCCTTCTCGCCAAGCCCGCGAATCGAGGCGATTTCGCGCGCGACGGCGAGCACCATCTCCGGCACGGTCTCCCGCCCCGAGAACGGACCTTCGAACGGCCACGGGCCGTCCGTCTCGGTCATCAGCAGCTCCAGCGGCACGTTCGCCGCAAGCTCGCGAATCTCCGGTTCGTACAGCACGTCCGGCGTTATCGAAATCATATACCGATTGGCGGCGATCCGGCGGACGGCAGCCTCGCTCCCCTTGAACCAGTGGAAGTGCGCGCGCCTTACCCGGTACCGCTCCAGCAGGTCGAGCGCCTTGTCCGCATCCTCGTACACCGCGTGCAGCGCGATCGGCCGGTCCAGCTCGGCCGCCAGCTTGACGAACGCTTCCAGCTGCGCAAGATAGGGCGCTTCGTCGAACGGCTCGCCGGAAGCTTCCGTTTCCGTACGCATATAGTACGGCAGCCCCACTTCCCCGATGGCAAACGGCTCGTGCTTGCGCTCCCGAATCCAGGCGAGCATCCGGTCCAACTCCTCCGCCTTCAGCGGCGGCTGCTCGGGATGATGGCCGTAAGCCGGAAGGATGAGGCCGGGATAACGCGACGCCAATTCCCCGACGACGGCAAACGATGGAAATCCCATCGAGACGGCGACCATGCCTTCCACGCCGGCACTTGCCGCCCGGCCGACGAGCGGCAAGCGCCGGTCGTCCGGATATTGGTCGAGATGAATATGGGCGTCAACGGCCATGAGCGGCACCCTCCCCCAACATCGCCAGCACCCGTTCCTTCAATTCGACGAACGCGGGGTCCTTCCACACGCCGACCCGGCGGGGCCGCGGGAACGGAACCGCAAGCTCGGCCAGCACGCGGGCGGGAGCCGGAGACAGCACGTAAATCCGATCCGACAGCGTCAAGGCTTCCTCGATGCTGTGCGTGACGAACAGCACCGAGCGGCGCTCCGCCTCCCACAACTGCAGCAGCCACGCTTGCATATCGGCTCTCGTCAGCGCGTCGAGGGCGGCGAACGGCTCGTCCAGACACATGATATCGCGGGGCATCAGCAGCGCGCGCAAAAACGACACCCGCTGCTGCATGCCGCCGGACAGCACGTGCGGATATTGCTTCGCCACGGCGCCGAGGCCGATCCGCTCCAGCCATCGGCTTGCAAGCGTTTCGGCCTCCTTCGCGGGAACGCCGGCGGTCGCCAGCGCCGAGGAGATGTTGGCCGCAACCGACATCCACGGAAACAGCGACGCTTGCTGCGGCATGTAGCTGATCAGTCCGCGGCGGCCGGTCGCCAGCTCTCCGCCGATATAGATTTGCCCCTCGTCGGGACGTTCCACGCCGCCGATCAGCCGGAACAGCGTCGTTTTGCCGCTGCCGGAAGGGCCGATCAGCGTCACGAACTCGCCTTCCCGCACCGTCAGCGAAATGCGGTCGAGCACGGGATGCCGCTGCTTGCCTCGCGCATAGCTCTTGCTGACGCCGTCGAGCCTAAGCTTCACTTCCTGCTCCCCGTTCATGCCGCTTTGCCTCCTTTTTCCTCGGACCGCGGCGGACGCCAGCGGATCACCAGCCGTTCCAGCAGCGCGGCGATGCCGTAAAACAGCAGCGACAGCGCGACAATGCAGATGATGGCGGAAAATACGCCGGCGGTATCGTAGCCGTTCTTCTTCAGGACGAGATAATGGCCGATGCCTTCGCTGCCGCCCAGCCATTCCGCCACGATCGCCGACGAGATGCTGTAGGTCGCCGTGATTTTCAGGCCGGAAAAGAAATACGGCAGCGAGGCGGGCAGCTCCAGCCGGCGAAGCACTTCCCAGCGCTTCGCGCCGATCATGGCCAGATATTCGCGCAAGTGCGGTTCGGCCTGCCCGAGTCCGGCCAGCATCGACCAAGCGACCGGAAAATAACAGACGAGCACCAGCAGGATGAGCTTGGGCAAAATCCCGAACCCGAACCACAGCATCAGCAGCGGGCCGAGCGCGATTAACGGAATGTTCTGCGTAATGATGATGACGGGCGATAAGGCCGTCCGCACTCCCGGAATAAGATGAAACAAAATCGCCGACACAACGCCGAAGCCGACGCCCAGCCCGATCCCCTTCAACGCCAGCGTCAGCGTGGCCGCGGACTGCTCCGCGAGCCGGGCGGCGTCCGTCCCCATTCGCTCCGCGATGTCCAGCGGGCTCGGCAGCATCCACGGATCGATCGCAAACAGCGAGCAGGACGCCTGCCAGACAAGCGCAAGACCGAAAAGCGTCGCGACCGGAAGCAGGACGGAGCGGTACGATTTATTGGCCATCCGGGTATTTCTGCAGCAGCCGAGCCATGGAGGCGCCATCCTCCCGGTCGACCAGCAGTTTGATTTGGGAGAGGACGGACGGGCTGCCGAGTTCGAACATCGCGGCGTTCATTTGCTTGACGATGTCGAGCAGCGTGTCCAGATCGCCCTCCATCGTCGTTTCCAGCGGTCCGACCCGGTACGGGACGCCGGAGGCTTTGATGATTTCGATCGCCCTGTCCACATAAGGATAAACGTCCGTATCTTCCGGTTTCGTCTTCGGCAAAATTTGGATGCTTAGCAGCGCTTGCGCCATGATGGTTCCCTCCGTTAGCGGCGCGGGCAGGCGCTTCGAACGCGCGTTGCCCGCCGCCTGTTTTGTTCAAAGCTTATTGCACCGCAGCGGGTTCTCCGCCGCTCGTCTTCCGACGCTCGTCCTCCGCCGTGTCCGGCCTCCGTACGGCCTTGTACGGCTCGCCGTTATTTCGGCAAAAATTCGTTCGTAAACATCGCGTCGATGTCGAGATCTTTCGTCAGAATGCCGTGCTCCTTCAAAAACTCGGTATACCCGGCCCATACTTCCCGCTTCTGCTCGCCCCAGCGGGGAGCGTCGTCCTGGTATTTGTCCGCGAGCCATTTCTGGCTGGCCTTGACCAGATCCGCGTTCAAATCCGGCACGGCTTTCAGCAAAATGTCCGCCGCCTCGTCCGGATGCTCGATCGCGTACCGGTATCCTTCGGACGCCCCTTCCACAAACGCGCGCACGACATCCGGCTGCTCCTTGATCATGTCTTCGTTCGTTTCCAGCAGCGGCGTGTAATAATCGAGCTTCTTATTAAAATCGGACAGGTAAACCATGTTGATCGGGATGCCGCGCAGCTCGGCTTCAATGCCGGTCCAGCCATAGAAAATCCATTCGAAGTCGATATCCTTTTTCACCGCTGTGAAGAAGTCGGCCATGCCCGCGTTGACGAACTTGACCTTGCTCACGTCGGCGCCCTGCGCCTTCATCATCGAGCCGATGACCGCTTCCTCCGCGGGCGAGCCCCAGCCGCCGTACGTGTGGCCTTCGAAATCTTTCGGTTCCTTGATATTCTTCTCTTTCAGCGAAGCGAAGCCCGACGTGTTGTGCTGAATGATGGCGGCCAGCGAGACGAGCGGAATGCCCTGCTGCCGCGCCATCGTCAAGCCCTCCTGCGCCCCGACGCCGAATTCGGCTTCGCCGCTGGCCACCATTTGATCCGCGCCGCTTTCCGGCGGCTGCACGATCTCCACCTTCAGCCCGCGTTTCTCCCATAGCCCTTGGGCGGCGGCCACATACAGTCCCGTATGGTTCGTGTTCGGCGTCCAGTCGAGCACCACCTTCACTTCCTTAAGCGGGGCGGACGAAGCCGAAGACGAGGGAGCGGGCGAAGCGGAGCCGTTCCCCTCTCCGCCGCCGTTGCCGCCGCAGCCCCCCAGCAACAGCAGCGCCGCCGCCGCAGCGATCCCCTTTGTTTTCCAGCTTGTCCACATTCCTTGCCAGCGCATGACCATCTCTCCGTTTCCTCTCTTTTCCGTTGGGCGTTACCGGACAACATAAAAAACCGCCCCCCGATACCGGAGGGCGAGCTGATGTCTATCCAAACGCATATCAATCGAATGCGTTCGCGGCCACCTTCCTACGCTGGAATTATCCAGATCAGGTTTACCGGTCGAAAGCGGACTCAGCTTTCCTCTCAGCATAGTTCCCTAAGCTCCCGGGGCGGTATGCGGTTGTCCGAAAAACGAATCCATGCTCTTTGAATATACCGCGTAAACACCTTCCCGTCAATTGAAAGCGGAACATTGAAAGCGGGATAACGCCGCAAGACGGAATCGCAGCGCCAGCCTGCCGTTCACCGCTATTGCGCAGGCAGGACTGGCTTCGATCCGGAATTCCGAGTAGGATAAACATAACGATTCCATTCGACGTTCCTGCAAGGAGGAAAAAGGGACATGTGCGGAAGATATACGATCACGGTAACGCTGGAGGAGCTGATCGCGCGGTATAGGGCCGATCACGTCGCCGTCCCGTTTCACGCCCCCCGCTACAACGTGGCGCCGGGGCAGCTCGTGCCCGCCGTCGTCAACGACGGAAAGGCCAACCGGCTGGGCGTTTTGAAGTGGGGGCTTGTGCCGCCGTGGGCGGACGATGCCAAAATCGGCAGCCGGATGATCAACGCGCGGGCCGAGACGCTGACCGAGCGTCCCGCCTTTCGCGGCGCCATTCGGAGAAAACGTTGCCTGCTGCCGGCCGACGGCTTTTACGAATGGAAGGCTTCGGCCGGGCAGAAACGTCCTTACCGCATTCGGCTGCGCAGCGGCGAGCTGTTCAGCATGGCAGGCTTGTACGAGACGTGGACGTCTCCGGACGGGGACGTTTTGCATACGTGCGCCGTCGTGACGACCGCTCCCAACCGGCTCATGGCGGACATTCACGACCGGATGCCGGTCATCCTGCGGAAGGAAGACGAAAGCTTATGGCTGGACCGGCGGGTGCAGAACCCGGCCGAGCTTCGCCGGCTCTTCGTTCCGTTTCCGGAAGACGAGATGGAAGCCTACGAAGTTGACGGGCGGGTCGGCAATCCCGCAAACGACGATCCGCTCTGCATCGAACGGAAAGCTACCTGAACATCGACCACAGCTTGATCAGATGCAGCGTATTTTGGGGATCGATTTTTTGGCTCAAAATAAAGTTGACGATCTGCTCTTCCTGCACATGCGTGAGCGGTTCGTTCAAAATTTTGGCGGCCGCCTTGACCAAACGAGCGACTTTGAGCCGGTCCTGCAGGTCGTATTTGTTCAGGCCCTCGATCAGCCGTTTGATTTTATCTCTCGTGACCGGATTTTTCATTTTGAACTTGATGCGTTCCACCAGTTCGGGCTTGATGCCGAACTTTTGCCAGCTGGCCATCCGTTCTCACGTCCTTTCGGCATTCTTGACTATCTTATGCCAAACGTCCGGCGAGGATGACCGCACCGGGCAAAAAACGCTCCGCCGTCCGCCGCATCATTCGGCCGCTCCGTCTTCGGGCGCGGATCCGTTTCAGCCGGGGACGCGTCTAATCCAGCGGCTCGCCGTTAAACTGCGCTTCGCGCTGCAGAAAATCCCGCAAAGGCGCGTAAACCGGGGACGACCAAAATTCAGCCCTTGCCGTCAGCTCGGCGGCATCGTCCCGGGCCCGTTCCAGCACCTCGAAATCCTCCGCCAGATTGGCGATCCGGAACTCGGGCATCCCGCTCTGCTTCGTTCCGAAAAATTCCCCGGGGCCGCGAAGCTCCAGATCCCGCCGGGCAATCTCGAAGCCGTCGTCCGTCTCCGTCATCGCCTTCATCCGCTCCTGGCCGGTTTCCGACTTCGGGTCGGCAATCAGCACGCAGTACGACTGGTGCTCGCCTCTTCCGACGCGCCCGCGAAGCTGATGCAGCTGGGACAGTCCGAACAGGTCCGCGTCCATCACGACCATCAGCGTCGCGTTCGGCACGTCAACGCCGACTTCGATGACCGTGGTCGACACAAGCACCGCCGTCTCTCCCCTCGCGAACGCGTCCATCGCCGCCTCCTTCTCCGCCGCCGTCATCCGGCCGTGCAGCAGTCCGATGCCGAGCTCCGGCAGCGCCTGGCGAAGCTGGGCATGCAGATCGATCGCATTTTGGACGTCCAGCTTCTCGGACTCCTCGATGAGCGGGCAGATAAAAAAAGTCTGCCGTCCAAGCTGCGCTTCGCGCCGGATCAGCCCGAGCACGCGGTCCATCTTGTCGTGCTTGACCCAGTAGGTCAAGATCGGGAGCCTGCCTTTCGGGCGCTCGCGAATGGTCGACACGTCCATGTCCCCGAACATCGTAATCGCCAGCGTCCGCGGAATCGGCGTCGCCGTCATCGACAGCACGTCGGGATTCATGCCTTTGCGCCGCAGAATGCTGCGCTGCTGAACCCCGAAGCGGTGCTGCTCGTCCAGCACGACAAGCCCCAGCCGGCGGAAATGAACATCCTCCTGAATGAGCGCATGCGTGCCGATCACGATGTCGATCAGCCCCATTTGCAGTCCGGCGATGACATCCCGGCGCTTGCGCTCGGTCAGGCTGCCGGTCAGCAGCGCAATTTGAATGCCGTACGGTTCGAACAGCTTGCCGAGCGACCGGGCGTGCTGCTCCGCCAAGATTTCCGTCGGCACCATCAACGCTCCCTGGCACCCCGCCATCACCGTCGCATAGAGCGCCACCGCCGATACCACCGTTTTTCCCGACCCGACATCGCCCTGCAGCAGCCGGTTCATCGCATAAGGCTGCCGCATGTCGCGGGTAATCTCATTGATTACTTGCTTCTGCGAATCGGTGAGCTCAAACGGCAGCCCGGCCGCAAACGCCCGTATGTCCTCGCTGTCGATCTTGTGCGCGATGCCGTCCGGCTGTTTCCGGTTCATCGCCCGATAGGCCTGCAGCTTCAGCTCGAACAGAAAAAGCTCCTCGTACACCATCCGCCGGCGCGCTTCCTGACCGGCCTGCGTATCCTCGGGTCTGTGAATGCGCAAAATCGCCTCGCGGCGCGGCAGCAGCTTGTACCGCTCGATCAGCTCCGGAGGCAGCAGCTCGGGAATCATCGCTCCGTACTGGTCCAGCGCCTGTCCGATCCGCTGCCGCATCCACGCCTGCGTCAAGCTGCCGCCGACGGAATAGACCGGCTGCAGCGTGCCCGACTTCGCGTTCCGGCGATCCGGAAACTCCGACTCCGCCACCGTGATTTGCCGGCGCCGCTGATCCCATTTTCCCGTCAGGACGATCTCCCGCCCCAGTTCGAGCTGATCCTTCAGGAAGGCGCGGTTGAACCAGACGGCCGTCACGATCATACCTTCGATCGCCACGCGGCACAGCAGCCTCGACTTGCGGCCATAACGTTGCAAGGACGGCAGCGTGGCGATCGTCCCCCGCACCGTCACCTTCTCGCCGTCCTTGACTTCGGATAGCGAGCGGATCCGGTAATCCTCGTAGCGGAACGGATAGTATTCGAGCAAATCACCCACCGTATAGATGCCCAAGGCGTGCAGCTCCCCCTCTTTCCGGGCGCTCACGCCTTGAAGTCGTTTGATCGGAATCGAAAATAAAGATGAAGACATGTCCGAACCCTTCCCCGTCAAGCTCCCGTTTCCTGTCCGTCCAAGGAAGCGGATCTGACGAACAATCCCACGGTGCCCGGTCCGGCGTGCGTGCCGATGACCGGCCCGATCTCCGAGCGGAAAAACCGGCGGATGTCAAAACGCTGTTGCAGCATGCCGATCAACTCGTCCGCCATCGCCGTATCGCCCGGCGTCACGACTGCGGTCAGTTGCAGCGGATTCGCGCCGAATTCCGCTTCCAGCATTTCGGCAATCCGCGCGAACGCGCGCTTCTGCCCTCTCGCCTTGTCGAGCGGAGTGATGACGCCCTCGTCGTCAATCGTCAAAATCGGCTTGATGTTCAGCAGCGTGCCGAACAGAGCCGAAGCCTTGCCGATCCGGCCGCCCTTGTGCAAATATTCGAGCGTATCGACGAGAAAATACAGCTTCGTCTCCTTGCGCATCCGCTCGATCCGGTCCACGATATCCCGTACGGACGCCCCCCGGCGCGCCATCTCGGCCGCCTCGACGGCCAGCATGCCGAAGCCGTAGGAAGCGGACTTGGAATCGATGACGGTCACGTCCCCCTCGCCTTCCAGCATCGACTTCGCCAGCAGCGCCGACTGATACGTTCCGCTGAACGCGGACGAAAGATGAATCGAAATCACCGGACGCCCCGCCTGAACGTGGCGGCTGAAGACCTCATAGAAATCGGCGGGCGAGGGCTGCGAGGTTTTCGGCAGTTCGCTCGACGCCTTCAGCTTTTCATAAAACTGCGCAGGCTGAAGATCGACGTTGTCGAGATACGACTGCTCGCCGAAATGGACTTTTAACGGAATCATATCAATGCCAAGCCGTTCCCGGACATCGCGGGGAATATCCGCCGTGCTGTCCGTCACGATAGCCGCGTTCATCGGCAATCCTCCATTATGGTCAAAAATATGGTCAAAATTTGCGGTTCTTCCTAATCCGACTCGATCATAAACCAATAAGGATACAAAGGCTGGCCGCCCTCGTGCCGCTCGATTTCCGCCTCCGGATACCGGTCTTCGAGCCAGGCGAGCAGCTCTTCCGTAACGGATTCTTCGGCGCCTTCGCCGGTCAGAATCGTGACCACCTCGTCGCCCGCAGCGATCAGGTCCGCAAGCAGCTTGCGGCAGGCTTCGCCCAGATCGTCGTCGGCCGCCACGATCGACTTATCTTTGATGCCGATATACTGGCCGCTGCGAATGTCGACGCCGTCCATTCGGGTGTCGCGCACCGCCCGCGTAATCTGCCCCGTGGCGACCCGGTCGATCGCCCGGAGCATCCGTTCCTTGTTCAGCGATGCGGAGTCCTCCTCCCGGAAGGCGAACATGGCGGCAAGCCCTTGAGGAACGGATCGCGTCGGGATGACCGTGACCGGACGATCCGACAGCCCCGCGGCTTGCTCGGCAGCCATCAGAACGTTTGCGTTGTTCGGAAGAACGAACACATGTTCGACCGAGAGCGAGCGGATCGCCTCCAGCAAGTCTTCCGTGCTCGGGTTCATGCTCTGCCCGCCGTTGATGACAACGTCGACGCCGAGGCTGCGCAGCAGCTTCCCGTTGCCCTCCCCCGCGCTTACGGCCACGATGCCGAAAGCCGCGATTTCGTAGGCGTTCGGATGGGGCGCTTGTCCGGGCGGAAGCCTATCCGCGCCGAACGGGTCCTCCACCGCGGGAACGCCGGAGGCGGCTTCGACGCCAAGCGCTTCTCCCCAGGCTCCCGGCCGTTCCGGTTCCGTCTCCGCCCGCGGACGTTCGTCCGCCGGCCGAAGCAGGTCGCGGTGCTGATCCCGCATGTTGAGAATATGAAGATTCGTCAATTCCCCGTAGGCGAGCGCCGCGTTCAGCACGTCGCCGGGACGGCGGGAGTGCACGTGCACCTTGACGATGTCTCCGTCGTCGATCAGAATGATCGAATCGCCGTCCTTCTCCAGCTCCTTGCGGAAAGCGGCCTCCGAAAAGCGGCTCGAAGCGGAGGCCGTCTTCCGGATAAAAAACTCCATATCGTACGGAAAACGAATCGACTCCGTGTCGATTTTGGACTGGGCCGATTGCCGGACCGCCGCGGACGAGCCGGGCGCGAGCGCACCGGACGCGGCACGGAAATCCGCCGACCTGCCGCCCGCTCCGGACACGTGCGCGCCGCCTTCCCGGCCGCTCTCCGGAGCGGACGCGCCGGACCGCAAATAAGCCGCAAATCCTTCGTAAAGATAAACAAGCCCCTGGCCGCCGGAATCTACGACGCCGACCTGCTTCAGCACGGGAAGCATATCGGGCGTGCGCGCGAGCGTTTCCGCCGCCTTGTCGCGCACTTGCTGCATCCACTCGCCGATATCCGCCGTACGGCGGGCCAGGGCAACCCCATGGCGCGCCGCTTCCCGGGCGACCGTCAGAATCGTCCCTTCCACGGGCTTGACGACGGACTTGTAAGCGGTGTCAACTCCCTGCTGCAAGCCGGCGGCGAACAGGGGCACTGTCAATTCCCGCTGCCCCGCCACCGCCTGGGCAAACCCCCGGAACAACTGGGAGAGGATGACGCCGGAGTTCCCTCTGGCCCCCATCAGCAGGCCTTTGGACAACACCTCCGCGGCACGTCCGATTTCGCTTTGCGGCTTCCGCCGAAGTTCTTCCGCGCCGGCTTTCATCGTCATGCTCATATTCGTTCCCGTATCGCCGTCCGGCACGGGAAATACATTCAGTTCATTGACTTGCTCGGCATGCCTCGCAAGATGGTCCGAACCTGCCAGCACCATGGCCGACCAGTCCGCTCCGTTCAAGCTGCGTCTAGTCAAATGTAAATTCTCCTTCCAAAGATACGATCGGCTTATCGGGGTGTTCGCTTTCTCCGGTCGTGTCCTAGCGGTTTACGCGGACGCCTTGAACAAAAATGTTGACATAATCGACCTTGAGCCCTACCACTTCATCCAACACGTATTTGACCTGCGTCTGAATGTTATGTGCAACTTCCGAAATTTTGGTTCCATAGCTGACAATCACATACAGATCCAAATGCAGTTGCTCGCCTTCGCGTCGAACTTCGACACCGCGCGACAGATTTTCCCGACCGAGCAATTCGGCGATCCCGTCTTTCAGTTGCTTGCGGGAGGCCATCCCCACCAATCCATAACAATCCAACGCCGCCGAACCGGCAATAACGGCGATCACTTGATCCGAGACGTTGATTTTTCCGTTTTCGTTCGCCAGTTGCATGGGCATGGAAATTCCTCCTTCAAGCCTATTGTGGATCATAACCCATTTTACTATAAAAAAAGTTCGGTTTGAAGCGAATATGATCGATTGCAACGCCACATGGCGTATGCTATGATAGGGAAGTGTTTGCAAGGTCTTCGGCAGGGAGGTGGAGTTTGAAATGGCACGCAAATGCTTCTTGACGGGCAAACGTCCGGGATCCGGCAACCATGTGTCTCACGCCAACAACCATACCCGCCGCACTTGGGGGGTTAACGTTCAAAAAGTGCGCATTCTGGTGAACGGTAAACCGAAACGGGTTTACGTCAGCACCCGCGCGCTCAAATCCGGCAAAGTGACTCGCGTATAATCGGCCTGCATACGGCTCATGACAAAAGCACCTGGAACCAGGTGCTTTTTGTTGTCGTTAGGCGCTATTTTATAGGGTATGCGGACGGGTGCCGGCAAAGCCGGCGCCTCCCGGGGACGTTGGCGTTCCCGGCGAGGCGTCAGTTTTTCTGGAACGTGTTCAGGATCGCTTTGACAAATCCGCCCAAAAACTTAGGCAGCTTGATGGTGTAAAATTTCATCCTTCCACCCTCCTCCGGTCCCTTCGCGGCAAAGCAGACGTTGGTCCGCGCAGCGGCGGTCGATCCGCAGTGCGCACGCTGTTGATACCATTGTATGCAGCCGCCGCATTGTCCTATACCGGGAACGGAGGCGGTTTTTCAACTTTGGGCGGACCGCCGCAAGGCCGAAATCGCCGCGGCGCGATCCTTCTGCGAGAAGATCGAATTGCCGGCAACCAGCACCCCGGCCCCGTTCTCCGCAACCTGCTTGGCCGTCTCCACGTTGATCCCGCCGTCGACCTCGATATGGACGTGAGACAGCCCGCGGGCATCAAGCGTCTCGCGAAGCGCGCGGATTTTGGCGAGCGTGGCCGGAATGAACGCCTGGCCGCCGAAGCCCGGATTGACCGTCATGACCAGCACCAGGTCAACGTCTTCGAGCACGTAATCCAGCACCGAAATCGGCGTGTGCGGATTCAGGGCGACGCCGGCCTGAAGGCCGAGCTCGCGGATCGCATGCACGGTTCTGTGCAGATGGACGCAGGCCTCTGCATGAACCGTAATCCGGTCCGCTCCCGCCTGCACAAGATCGGCAAACAGCCGCTCCGGCGTGTGAACCATCAAATGGACGTCAAAGGGAAGCTTCGTATACGGGCGGACCGCCGCCACGACCGGAGGCCCGAACGTCAAATTCGGAACGAACTGGCCGTCCATAATATCGATATGTATCCAGTCCGCTCCGGCTTTTTCCGCTTCCCGGATTTCCTCCCCGAGTCTGGCGAAATCCGCCGACAGAATAGAGGGCGCAATAATGGCCATCGCTTAGTACCTCCGTCGATTCTCTTTCCACTCCGTCATAAATTCGAGATAATTCGCATAGCGGCTCTCCGCGATTTCGCCCCGCTCTTTGGCGGCGAGGACGGCGCACCCCGGCTCGTGCACGTGGGTGCAGCCGCGGAATTTGCAGCCCTCGGCAAGCTCCCGGAACTCCCGGAAACAGGAGCCGATCTCATCGACGCCCAGCTCCGTGAAGTCAAGCTGGCTGAAGCCCGGCGTATCCGCGACGTAGCCTCCGCCCGGAAGCGGCACCAGTTCGACATGCCGCGTCGTGTGGCGTCCCCGCCCGAGCTTTTTGCTGATTTCGCTCGTTTCCAGCTTCAGCCCCGGAACAAGCGCGTTGAGCAGCGACGACTTGCCGACGCCGGACTGCCCCGCGAACACGCTGATCCGTCCGGAGAGCCGCCGCTTTAGCTCTTCGATACCTTCCCCCCGCCTTGCGCTCGTCACAAGCGACCCGTAGCCGATCGATTCGTACAACTGCCGGGCCGCTTCGACCGACTCGACGATGCGTTCCCGGTCCGGTTCCCCGTCGGCGGCATCGAACTTCGTAAAGACGATCAGCGCATCCAGGCCGGCGGATTCGGTATGAACCAAAAACTTGTCAAGCAGAAGCAAATTCAGATCGGGATGAACGACCGAGAAGACGAGCACCGCCAGATCGACGTTGGCGACCGGCGGACGGACCAGCTCCGTCGAGCGGGGCAAAATCTCGTCTACGATCCCTTCGCCGTTCTCGGTTTCGCTGAACTTGACCCGGTCGCCGACCAGCGGAGAGACGCCCCGCTTCTTGAAAATGCCGCGGGCGCGGCATTGAACCGGGTCTCCGCCTTCGTCGGGCCGAACGTAATAATAACCGCTAAGCGCCTTAATAATCATGCCTTCGGGCATGGACGATCCCCTTTGCTCATGGCTAATCTCCCTGTGTTTCATCCGTATCCGGCGTATCGGATTCTTTATCCTTTTTCTTTTCCTTTTCCTTGTTCCTATCCTTATCCGGCTCGCCTGCCGAAGCCTGCGGGCCCTCCGAATAGGACGGGTCGACGGTAAAGGACGACGTCGTCGGCATATCCTCGTACGGAATGGGAATATCGGCCAAAAATTGGTCGTCCCGGTAAACCGTAATTTTCCCCTGCTTGCTCGGCGACAGCACCAGCGTCACCGGAAACGTCTCCGTTCTGGTGATCTTTTGGGTCCCCCACTCGATATTGTCGCCGCGCGCATCCGAGTAAACGATGCGGATTTTGCTTTGGACGCCTTCCGCCGCAGGGGGAACGGTCACGTTGTACGTGATCGTCTTCGCATCGGCCGGGTAGCCGCTGCTGACCCAGATCTTCACTTCCGTTCCGGCTGTGACCATCTCGTTCTGCTCGGTCGGAAGCTGCTTGAACACCTTGTTTTCCGTCGTGTAGCTGGGCTCGTAAATAATGTTTTCCTTCGGCAGCACCAGATCCTTCTGCATAATGGCCGCCTTGGCCTCGCTGAGCGTCATGCCGATCAGGTTCGGCATGAGGAACGATTCCTCGCCGAGGCTGACCGTCAGCTCGATCGTATCCGTCTCGGGATTAAGCTCGGTTCCTTCTTCCGGCGACTGATCGATGACGGTGCCCGGATCGCTTTTGTCGTGCGTTTCGTTTTTGGCGATCTTGTCCCGGTCGAAGCCCAGACCGACCAGCCTTTCCACCGCCTCGTCATAGGACTCGCCCTCGACCTTCGGCATTTCGACCAGCTCCGGTCCGCTGCTGACCGTCAGCTCGATGACCGCGCCCTTCTTGACCGCCATGTCCTGCTTGTTTTGCTTGATGACGACGCCCGGATCGTAGTCGGAGCTGGGCTCGGTCGCCACCTGCCGTCCTTCGAGGCCGGCGTTCTCCAGCATTTGCTGGGCTTGTTCCAGCGGATAGCCGACGACGGTGGGAACCTCCACGTCGTCCGGGCTCAACTGCCCTCTTAACGTCATAATTGCCCAAATGAGGATGCCGATGAGCACAACCGACAGCACGCTGAGCACGGTCGGCATCACCCAGCGCCGCTTCGGCTCCTCCTCTTCTTCTTCCTCTTCCTTGGGCTCCGGCTCCTTGCGGGCGGCCGTTTCCTGTCCCGACATCCGCATCTCCGGCTTCAGCGCCGGAATCGCCCGCGTTTGCTCCTCTTCTTCGTCCTCGTCGCTGTCGAACGACAAGGGCGGTTCGTTCAACCGTTCCGGCAAAAGGCACGTTTCCAGATCGGCCAGCATCCGCTTGGCCGATCCGTAGCGTTCGTGCGGATTTTTGCGCATCGCCCGAACGATGATATTTTCCACGCTTTGCGGGATATGCGGGTTGACGAGCCGCGGCTGCTCGAACGGCTCCTGAAGATGCTTGAGCGCCACGCTGATCGGGCTTTCCCCGAGAAACGGGAGCCGCCCCGTTAGCATCTGGTAAAGGACGATGCCGAGCGAATAAATATCGGATTTCTCGCCGGTGGCTACGCCCTTGGCGTGCTCGGGCGAGAAGTAGTGCACCGATCCGACGACGGAGCCCGTCTGGGTAATGGTCGAAGAGGTAACCGCTCTGGCGATGCCGAAATCGGTCACCTTCACCCTGCCGTTGTTGCCGATAAGAATATTATGAGGCTTGATGTCGCGATGAATGATTTGGTTTTGGTGCGCGTGGTCGAGCGCGTCGCAAATTTGCGACGCGATGCGCACCGCCTCCTCGACCTGCAGCGGCGCCCGTTCGCGGATGATTTCGTTCAGGTTGTGGCCGTTCACGTATTCCATGACGATATAGTGCACGTCATCTTCTTGCCCAACATCGTAGATGCTCACGATATTCGGATGCGAGAGCGACGCCGCAGCCTGTGCTTCTCTGCGGAAGCGGCGGACGAACTCGTCGTCGTGCATGAATTGCTGCCGGAGCACTTTTACGGCAACGTACCGGTTCAGCAGATTGTCCTTCGCTTTGTAGACGAGCGCCATACCGCCGCCGCCGATTCGGTCGAGCAGCTCGTACCGCCCTCCCAGCGTATGACCGATCATGACGCGCCTCCTTCCGCATCGTCGTCTGCTCCGTAATCAATGAGCGCAACCGTAATGTTGTCGTCGCCTCCGGCGAGCAGCGCGAGCGTGATCAAACGCTCCGCAATCTGATCCATATCGGCTCTCGGGTCCTTCAGCGCCTCGAGAATCAGCCTTCTTTCCACCAGCGAGCTAAGCCCGTCGCTGCACAAGAGAAGCCGGTCGCCGCGCTGCCAGTCGATCCGGCTGACATCGACGGCTACGTCCCGGTCGGTGCCCAGCGCCCGGGTCAGCACATTGCGGCGGGGATGGTTGGCGGCCTCCTCCTCGCTCAACTGGCCCGACTTGGCCAATTCGTTCACGAGCGTGTGATCTTCCGTAAGCAGCTCGAGCTCCCCGCCGCGCATCCGGTACGCGCGGCTGTCGCCGATATGGCCGATCATGGCGGCCCGCTCGTTGGCCAGGGCAAGCACGACCGTCGTGCCCATATTGGACCATTCCTCATTGCCGGAGGCCATCTCGTAGACCGCCAAATTCGCCTTGCGGACGATCTCCCTCAGCCGCTCGGCGCTTGTCTCCGAGGAAAGATCTTCGTTCCATGCGGACAAGGACTGCGTCAGGCTGTCGATCGCAAGACCGCTGGCCACGTCCCCGGCCTTGTGGCCCCCCATGCCGTCGGCGACCACCGCCGCCGTGATGCCGTTTTCGAGCTTGCCGGTCCAGGCCCGGTCCTCGTTGATCTGCCGGACTTTGCCTACATGACTGCGCCATGCCGTCCTCACACCAATCACCTCGCCTGGGTCTCCATGTGCTTCGCCCGCAATTGGCCGCAGGCCGCCGCAATGTCATGACCTTGCTCTCTGCGAATCGTCGCATTGATCCGGTTGCGGACCAGAATGCGATGAAACTCGAAGATATCGTCCCGCGGCGTGCGCACGTAATTCCGCTCCGGCACGTAGTTGACCGGAATCAGGTTGACGTGGCACAGCATGTTCCGAAGCACCTTGCTCAGCTCCTCCGCATGCTCGGGACGGTCGTTAACCCCGCCGATGAGGGCGTACTCGAACGTGATTCTTCGTCCTGTCTTCTCGATATAATAACGGCAAGCGTCCATCACTTCGCTGAACGGATACCGGCGATTGACCGGCATCAGCTTGGATCTCAGCTCGTCGTTCGGCGCATGAATCGAGACGGCCAGATTGATCTGGGTATTCTCGTCCGCGAACCGGATCATGTTCGGCACGATGCCGCTTGTCGACACCGTAATGTGGCGCTGTCCGATATTCAGCCCCTTCGGGTGCGTCATCAGCCGAAGGAACGTCATCGTCGCCTCGTAATTTTCGAACGGTTCGCCCGAGCCCATGATGACGATGCTGGATACGCGCTCGTTTTCCGGGTCGAGCAGCTTCTGCGCCTTCACGACCTGCGCGACGATCTCGCCCGGCGTCAAATTCCGCTTCAGGCCGCCCAGCGTGGACGCGCAGAACGTACAGCCGATCCGGCATCCGACCTGCGTGGTGACGCAGACGCTGTTGCCGTAATTATGGCGCATGATGACCGTTTCGATCGCGTTGTTGTCGTGCAGCCCGAACAGAAATTTGACGGTTCCGTCCTTGGACTTCAGCTTCGTAATTTCCGTCAGCGTCACGAACTGGAACGTCTCGGCCAGCTTCTGCCGGAGCCTTTTGGGCAAGTTCGTCATTTCCTCGAAGGAGTCGACGCGCTTGACATAAAGCCAATCGAAGATTTGGCCCCCGCGAAAAGCGGGTTCCCCCTGTTCCTTTACCCAATCCTGCAGTTGTTCAAGCGTATAGTCGTAGATAAAAGGTTTTTCGGGTTTGTAATTCAGCCTGTCGGCCAAGCTTAACGTGTTTGTTTGCTTATCCACTTTGTCACCACCATTCCTTACATTTTAACATAGACGCCTGCAGGGCCGAAAGCGAACGGACGCTTTCTGAGCCTATGTTAATCTTCGGATCTTCGCAGTCTGGCGATAAAAAAACCGTCGCTGCCGAACTGGTCGGGCAGAAGCTGCAGCATGCCCTCGAACCCGTCCGTCAGCACCCCCGCTTCGCGCAAAGGGCGCGCCGCTTCCTCCGGCCAGCCGGGATCGAGCGAGAACCCGGGCGCGTTCGCCAGAAACCGCCTGACCGTCTCCTCGTTTTCCTCTTTCGCGATCGTACAGGTGCTGTATACCAGCGTCCCGCCCGGCCGCACCAGGGCGCTCACGCGCTCAAGCAAGCTGCGCTGCAGCGCGGCGAGCTCCGCGATATCCTCCGGCCGCTTGTTCCATTTGATCTCCGGTTTGCGCCGGATGACGCCGAGCCCGGAGCAGGGCGCATCCAGCAGCACGACGTCCATGGAACCGGCCGCAAAACGGCTCGGCAGCTCCAGCGCGTCCGATACGACGGTCCGGATCGAGGCCAGCCCGAGCCGCTCCGCCTGCTGCGCGATCAGCGCCTCCTTATGGGCGTGGATATCGTTGGCGAACACTTCGCCGCTGTCGCCCATCCGCTCGGCCAGATGCGTCGTTTTGCCGCCCGGAGCGGCGCAGCAGTCGAGCACGCGCATACCCGGACGCGGATCGGCGACGGCGGCGACGAGCATCGAGCTCTCGTCCTGGACGGTCAGCATGCCGTCCCGGTACCACGGCGTCGCCGCCAGATTGCCCGAGCGGACGGCGACGATGCCGTCCGGCGAAAGCGGCGACGGCCGCACGTCCAGCCCGGCCTCGGCCATCTCGGCCAGCAGCCGGCCGCGGTCCGCCCGCAGCCGGTTGACCCGGGCGGAAGCGTGCGGCGGCTCGTTGCCCGCCGCGCAGAGCGACTCCGTCCGCGCGGCGCCGTAGGCGGCCAGCCAGCGCTCCACCAGCCAGCGCGGGTAGCTGTGCGCGAGCGCGATCCGCTCCGCTTCCGAAAGCCCGGCCGGCAGAACCGGCTTCACGCCGTCCCGCAGCAATCCCCGCAGCACCCCGTTGACCAGCCCCGCGATTCCCGCATGGCCGCGCCGCTTGGCGATGCGGACCGCCTCGTCGACGACCGCATGCGCCGGCACGCGGTCCAGCCAGCAAAGCTGATAATAACTTAATCTGAGCAGGCTGCGGACCCACGATTCGATTTTGTCCGGCCAGCCTTTGACCTTGCCCGCAAGCACGAAATCGATCGTCTTCAGCCGCTGAATCGTGCCGTAGACGATCTCGGTCGCCAGCGCCGCGTCCGGCTTGGACAGACCGGCTTTCGCAAGCGCCCGGTTCAGCTCCAGGCCGCTGTAAGCCCCGTCCCGGTCCACGCGCGTCAGTACGGCCAGCGCCACTTCGCGCGGGCCGCCCGGTCCCGGCTTCTGCGCGCCTTCCCGCTTGCCCGGCCGCTGCGCCCGATGCGCCTTGCCCGATTGAATCCTCCCGTTCGCTTGCTGTCCGTCCAAACCCGGCACCTCCATTTCGGTTGGCCTCGTCGGCCACCGCCATCGTAAAATCGTATAACCTCTCGGTTTGCCCGCACACGGAAAAACGGCGCCCGATTTAACCGAGCGCCGTTCCGGGGGCGATGCGCGCCCCTCTGGCATACTCCGCGGCGGGCAGCCTTTTTTTGCCGGCCGGCTGCACCTGCGTCAGCACGATGCTGCCGTCGCCCGTCCGCACCCGGATGCCTTCCGCGCCCGCGTCCAGCACCGTTCCCGGCTTATGGCTTGCCCACTGCGCGGTCAAACGGCCGTCCGCTTCCTGCGGCGCGCGGCACCCCCATATTTTGAACACTTCGCCGTTCAAATACGTAAATGCCCCTGCCATCGGATACAATCCCCGGACTTGGTTGAAAATCTCCCTCGCGGTCCGGTTCCAGTCGATCCGCTCGTCGTCCCGGGTCAAATTCGGCGCGTACGTCGCCTCCGATTCGTCCTGCGGGATGCGCGGCGCGGAGCCGTCGACGAGCCTCGGCAGCCATTCGGCCAGAAGCGCCGCGCCCGCCTCGCTGAGCTTTTCGAACATCGAACCCGCCGTGTCCTCGTCCGTAATCGGCACTTCGACCTTGGCGATCATATCGCCGGTGTCGAGCCCTTCCGCCATGTACATGAGCGTAACGCCCGTCACCCGTTCCCCGTTCATGATCGAACGCTGGATCGGCGCTCCTCCGCGGTAGCGGGGCAGCAGCGAGCCGTGCACGTTGACGCAGCCGAGCCGCGGCAGCTCGAGCACCGCCTTGGGCAAAATTTGTCCGTACGCCGCCGTTACGATCAGATCCGGAGCCAGCTCGGCGATGGCCGCAACGGCTTCCGGCGTCCGCAGCTTTTCCGGCTGCAGCACCGTAAGCCCCCGCTCCAGCGCAAACACCTTGACCGGCGGAGGCGTCAGCTCGCGCTTGCGGCCTTTGGGCCGGTCCGGCTGGGTGACGACCGCAACCACGTCCAGACCTTGATCGAGCAGCGCCCGAAGCGAGGGAACCGCAAAATCCGGCGTTCCCATAAACAATACTTTCATTTCTTATTCTCCGTCCTCTTCCGCCTTGCGCGCCTCGTACACCGATTCGGCAATATCGATAAACAGCACGCCGTTCAAATGATCGACCTCATGCTGGAACGCGCGCGCCAGCAAACCGGTTCCTTCGTATTGGACCGGGTTGCCGTAACGGTCCTGACCGCGGATGACAACCTTGTTCGCCCGGCGCACATCCCCCTGCAGCCCCGGTATGCTGAGGCATCCTTCCGGACCGAGCTGCTCGCCCTCTGCCGATACGATTTCAGGGTTGACCAGCTCGATCAATCCGTGCTCTTCGTCCGCATCGACGACGATGACCCGTTTCAAAATGCCGATCTGGGGCGCGGCGAGGCCGACCCCGTTCGCATCGTACATCGTGTCCGCCATGTCGTCCAGCAGCTTGTGGAGATTCGAATTGAACTTGGTAACCTCCTGAGCCCTCTCCCGCAGCACTTCGTCGGGGTGTTTGACGATCAATCGAATCGACATGAGTTCATCATTCCTTTTTAACCAGACTGGCGTTGCAAATGCCTAAAGCATCATCTGGGGATCGACATCGACGCTGACCTGCACGCCGTGTTTTTTGGCGGCGCCCGTCAGCTCCAGAAGCGTTTGCGCCGTCCAGGCATGGGCGTCAACGTCTTCTCCCCGATATTTTACCATACATTGAAAACGGTAGCGATCTTTCAGCCGCGGAATAGGCGAAGCGACGGGCCCGAGCACTTCAAAACGCGGATATTCCCCGCTCCCCGCCCTTGCCGCGCCGGCCGCTTCCGCGCGGGCGCGCAGCCTCGACGCGAACATTTCCCCCAGCGACAGCAGCAGCGGCACCTGCTCGTGCGCAAGCGTGATCGCGATCAGCCGGCCGTAGGGCGGATAGGCCATCAGCCGCCGGTGCCGCAGCTCCTCGCGCGCGAAGGCGGCGTAATCGTGATGCTGCGCGGAGGCGATCGACAAATGTTCGGGCTCGTAGGTTTGAATGATCACCTCGCCGGGCAGCTCGTGCCTGCCGGCCCGGCCCGCCACCTGCGTCAGAAGCTGGAACGTTCGCTCTGGCGCGCGGAAATCCGGCAGCCGCAGCGCGGAGTCCGCCGCCAGCACGCCGACCAGCGTCACGTAGGGAAAATCCAGCCCCTTGGCGACCATCTGCGTGCCGAGCAGCACGTCGGCGCGGCGTTCCCGGAACGCCGTGAGCCATTTTTCGTGCGCGCCTTTTTCCGAAGTCGTGTCCACATCCATGCGGATGACGCGAATGCCCGGGAACGCGAGCGCGAGGGCTTCCTCGACCTTCTGCGTGCCGGTTCCGAAAAACCGGATATGCGCGCTCCCGCAGGAAGGACACGCTTCCGGCTCCCGTTCCGCATAACCGCAGTAATGGCAGCGCAGGTTGCGCGATCCGCGGTGGTACGTCAGCGCGATGTCGCAGTGCGGGCATTGCGCCGTGTAGCCGCACGAGCGGCACATGACAAACGTCGAGTAGCCCCGCCTGTTCAGCAGCAGCACGGTTTGCTCCCCTTTTTGCAGGCGGTCGGCCAGCTTCTCCTTGAGCAGGTTGCTGAACATCGCCCGGTTGCCCAGGCGCAGCTCCTCCCGCATATCGACAATCGTCACCTTCGGCATCGGCCGGTCCGCCACCCGTTCCGGCAAACCGATATATACGGGGCGCACGTCCGTCTCGGGGCGGGTTTCCGGATATTTCGCCGCGGCATACATCTCCATCGAAGGCGTCGCCGATCCCAGCACGACGGCGGCTCCGTGCCTTCTCGCCCTTTCCGCCGCCACGTCGCGGGCGTGGTATTTCGGGCTCTCCTCCTGCTTGTAGGAGGATTCGTGCTCTTCGTCGATGACGATCAGCCCGATCCGCCCGAACGGCGCGAAGATCGCCGAACGGGCGCCCACCGCCACCCGCGCGCGGCCTTCGCGGATTTTGCGCCACTCGTCATAGCGTTCCCCGTTCGACAGCCGGCTGTGCAGCACCGCGACCCAATCGCCGAACCGGCTTTTGAAGCGTTCCACCATCTGCGGAGTAAGGGCGATCTCCGGCACGAGCACGATCGCTTCCTTGCCTTGCGCCAGCGCGCGCTGAATCGCCTGAAGATAGATTTCCGTCTTGCCGCTGCCCGTCACGCCATGCAGCAGAAACACGCCGCCGCGTCCTTCGTCGACCGCCCGCGCGATGGGCGCGAACGCCGCCGCCTGCGCTTCGGTCAGCCGCATCGGCGCGGACGGCTCGAACGCGCGGTCCGCGTACGGATCGCGGTTTGCGGCGACGGCTTCGAGCGCGACGTACCCTTTGTCCGCCAGCGCCTTGATGGTCGAAGCGGTCGTTCCGACCGCTTCGGCAAGCTTCTGTTGGCCGATCGGCTCCGGATGGGCCAAGAGATACGCGATCGCTTCCCGCTGCTTGACGGCCCGAAGCGGGATGGACGCAAGCGCTTCGCGCAGCTTGTCCTCCCCCGGCGGAATGACGGTCAGCACTTTTTTGACCGACAGGCGGTCTTCCACTTTTTGCCGTTCCGTCAGTTTTCCCTGCTTAAGCCACCGTTTGACCGCGTCCGCGGCGCCCGGGAACTGGCGCGCAAGCGAAGACAGCTTGAGCGGGGCCTGGCGCTGCAGCGCGGCGATCAGACCGGGGTACGCCCGCCGGTCTTCTTCCGTCCACGCCGCATCCGGCGCGGGCGCGATGTATTTCTCCGTCTTGCCTTTGAGGGCGGACGGAAGCATCGCCTGCAGCGCCACCGAAAGCGGGCAGAGCCAGCGGCGGCTCATCCACTCCCCGAGCTCCACCAGTTCCGGGGAGAGCGGCGGCACCGGATCGAGGACGTCCTCGACCGGCTTGAGCCGGCTTGGATCGATCTCCGCGCCGGCCGGGCAGGCGACGACGATGCCCTGCAGCAGCCGCCCCCCGAACGGAACGGCAACGCGGCTGCCCGTCTCGATCCAATCGGCGAGATGGTCCGGAATCGCGTAATCGAACGGCCGGTCCGTATCCCGGCTGGGCACGTCGACGATGACCCGGGCCACCTTCATCGGGACGGAGCCTCCCGCGCGTCGGCCGCAGAGCCCGGCCAGTCCGGGCGGGACGCCGCAATCCGCCAGATCCGCTCGGCTACAGAGCGCTTCGATTGCAGCGGCAGCGACTCCACCAGGCCTTCCTTTCCGTACACGCGGACGATGTTGGTGTCGACGCCGAACCCCGCTCCGGCCTGCGTCACGTCGTTAGCGACGATCAGGTCGCACCGCTTGCGCCTCAACTTGTCCAGCGCGTGCTTTTCCACATCGTCCGTTTCCGCCGCAAACCCGATGACAAACGGCGCCTTGCCCGCGCGGCCCGCTTGCTGCTTCCAATCCCCGATCGCCTGAAGAATGTCCGGATTGCGAACCAGTTCCAGCGTCATCGTCTCCGACCCTTTTTTCATCTTCCGGTCCAGCGTATGCTTCGGCCGGTAATCGGCGACCGCGGCCGCCTTGACGATCGCATCCGTCGCCTCCAAGCGCTTCATCACCGCTTCGTACATGTCCTCGGCCGACTGCACGGAAACCAACTCCGCCCCCGCAGGCGGGGTTCCTTCGGTGCGCGCGTAGACCAGCGTCACCTCGGCGCCCAGCAGAAGCGCGGTCTCGGCGAGCGCAAAGCCCATTTTGCCCGACGAATCGTTGGTGATGTAGCGGACGGGGTCAAGCCGCTCCACCGTTCCTCCGGCCGTCACCAGGACGCGCTTGCCCGCCAGCGGCTTGTCCGCGGCCAGCATCCGCAGCACGGCCTCCGCGATATCGTCCGGTTCGGCCAGCCGCCCCTTGCCGACGTAGCCGCAGGCGAGCTGTCCCGTTCCGGGCTCGACGAATCGGACGCCCCGCCTTGCCAGCGTCTCCATATTGTGCACGACGGCGGGATGCTCCAGCATGTGCACATTCATCGCCGGCGCGACCAGCACGGGGGCCGTCGTCGCCAGCAGCGTCGTGCTCAGCATGTCGTCCGCGATGCCGTTGGCCATTTTCCCGATGATGTTGGCGGTAGCCGGAGCCACGACGACAAGGTCGGCGGCGTCCGCCCAATCGATATGCTGCACCTTCGACGGGTCCCGCTCGTCGAACGTATCCGTAGCCACCGGATGACGGGACAGCGTCTGCAGCGTCAGCGGGGTGATGAAGCGGGTCGCGCCTTCCGTCATGATGACCCGGACGCTTGCGCCCAGCCCGACAAGCCGGCTGCACAGCGCAGCGGCCTTGTAGGCGGCGATGCCGCCGGTGACGCCGAGAACGATCGTCTTTCCCGACAGCGGCTGATTCATGGCGGTCCCTCCTTTCGGCCAGATCGCCGGACCGTCCGGCCCAACGTTCCGCCTTTCTGACGATCCCTTTGACAACTGTTTGGACAATGGCCCGAATCGCGCAAAAAAACAACCGCGAGGGTTGTTTTTTTCATTCGTTCTCCGATTCGGCTTGCTTTGCGGCGCCTTCTTCCGGTTGAGCCGTTTCCACGCTAATCAGATCGTGATAGATTTCCTCCAGCGCCACGCCGACGAATTTATGCGATTTGGGCGAGAGCAATTGCGACGGCTTGCCTTCGCGCAAGGCCCTGGCTCGCTTGGAGGCCGCGACGACAAGCGTGTACTTGCTGTCTACTTTCCGCACCAATTCATCAATAGAAGGGTAAAGCATGCATCATCTCTCCGATCCTTTTTTGGCTGCGGTCAAATTTTGCAATTCGGCGAGCAGCTCGTGCTGGAATCGCTGGCGTTTGCAATGCTCGGCCGTAATGATCGCCTGGATCCGGTCGCAAGCGCGATCGATTTCGTCGTTGACGACCGCGTAGTCGTACTTGCTGAGCAGGTTCATTTCCTCGACGGCGACCGACAGGCGGTGGTCGATGATCTCCTGGGTCTCCGTGCCGCGCCCGACGATCCGCTGCTTCAGCGCGCCCAACGACGGAGGCAGCAAAAAGACAAAGACGCCCTCCGGGAACTTCTCCTTCACCTTGAGAGCTCCCTGCACCTCGATTTCGAGAATGATATCTTTGCCTTCGGCGATCGTCCGCTCGACAAATTCGCGGGGCGTTCCGTAGTAGTTCCCGACATACTCCGCGCTTTCCAGCAAAGCGTCGGAGGCGAGCATTTCCATAAACTGCTCCCGCGTCTTGAAGAAATAGTTAACGCCTTCCTTCTCGCCTTCCCGGGGAGGCCGGGTGGTGGCCGAAACCGAATAGACGAGTTCCGGCATCCGGCGGCGAAGCGCGGCGCATACCGTGCCTTTACCCACTCCGGAAGGACCGGACAACACAATTAACAAACCCTTGTTCATGAACTTCCCCGATTCATTCGTCATGTTCATCGTCTTTGGTGGACAGACGGTGCGCGACCGTCTCCGGTTGAACGGCCGACAGGATCACGTGATCGCTGTCGGTAATAATCACTGCACGCGTGCGGCGGCCATACGTCGCGTCAATCAGCATATGCCTATCCCGCGCTTCCTGAATGATTCGTTTGATCGGCGCCGATTCCGGACTGACAATGGAAATAATCCTGTTCGCCGAAACGATGTTGCCAAAACCGATATTGATCAGTTTGATCACCATGCAACTCTTCCCTCCGGTCAATCCTCTCAGCGCTGCCGAGGCCGTCCGCCAAACTTCCCTACCATTGTTGCCTGAAGCGGCCTCTTGCATACTGCAGGATCACGATACAATCAGCCTGCGCAAACTGACGCTGTCCGCTGTTGAAGCGACCTGGCGCCTCGTCTCCCGGTTGCCGCGCTCTCCAAAAAAAGGAGAACGCATCGGAAGTCATATTGATTAATTGTACTTGAAAACCCTTGCCCGGACAAGAGGTTGAACGGAAGGACCGCGATTTTTAAACCTGTTTTGTCCGTTTCGCCACGACGTAGCGGGTCAGTTCGGCCGTCATTTCATAGAAAAGAAACGGCGTCATCAAATAGATTCCGTTAAAATGCTTCATCGCCGTATCGAGCAGCTCCTTCGCGATCGCGACGCCTTCGGCTCTGCCTTCCGGGCCCTCGAGCCCGTGCATGCGGCGGCGGACCTCGTCGGACAGCTGAATGCCCGGCACCTCGTTGTGCAGATATTCGGCGTTGCGGCCGCTGGCAAGCGGGAAAATGCCGAGAAAAATCGGAATGCGGATGTGTTTCGTCGCCTCGGCGATTTTCTCGATCAGCTCCGCATCGTACACCGGCTGGGTCATGATAAAGTCGGCGCCGGCCTCCACCTTTTTCTCCAGCCGCTGAACCGCTTTGTCCAGATACTTGACGTTCGGGTTGAACGCCGCGCCGATCACGAATTTCGCTTTCTGCTTGAGCGGCTTGCCCGAAAACGCAATACCCTCGTTCAGCTGCTTGATCATGCGGATAATTTCAAACGACGTCAAATCGTAAACGGAGCTGGCTCCGGGCAGATCGCCGAACTTCGCCGGGTCCCCGGTTACCGCCAGCACGTGGTCGATGCCGAGCGCATCGAAGCCCATCATATGGGATTGCGTGCCGATCAGGTTGCGGTCGCGGCAGGCGATATGAACGAGCGGCCGGATGCCGACGCGCTGCTTGACCAGCGCGCCGAGCGCCATATTGCTCATCCGCGTGACGGCCAGCGAATTGTCCGCCATCGTCAGCGCGTCCGCGCCCGCCGCCTTGAGCGCCTCCGCGCCCGCCATAAAGCGGGAGACGTCCAGATCGCGCGGCGGATCGAGCTCGACGATGACCGTGTGGCGCCGGCGCACCAGATCGACGAGCGTCGGCTCCTGCGTCGGCGGCGGCGCGGCGGGCGCGGCGATTTCAATCCGCGCCGGCGCCTGGTCGCCGGGCGCGGATTCCTCCGGCGCGGACGGCTCGTAATCTTGGAGGGCGGCGGCGATTGCCGCGACATGCTCCGGCGTCGTGCCGCAGCAGCCGCCAAACAGCCGGACGCCCGCGTCGGCGAACCGCCGGGCGATCGTCCCGAAATAGTCCGGGGACGCCGGATACACGACCTTGCCATCCACATATTCCGGCAGTCCGGCGTTCGGAAACGCCGAAAGAGGCAGGCCGAGCTCGCCCGGAAGCGCCTCCAGCGCGCGCAGGATGCCGACCGGGCCGCTGCGGCAGTTAAAGCCGATGACGTCGGCTCCCTCGGCCTTCAGCCGCTTGAACGCGTCGGCGAGCGGAACGCCGTCGTGCGTCCGGGCCGCATCCCCCACCGCGAACTGGCAAATGACCGGCAGATCGCTCATCTTCCGAATGATCGACAGCGCAAGCGACATCTCCTCCAGCTCCGTAAACGTCTCCAGCATGACGCCGTCCGCGCCCGCCGCGATCAGCGCCCCGAGCTGCTCTTCGAAATCGCGGCGCACCTGGGACGGGCGCACGTCTTTCCGCTGTCCGGCCTTGACGGAGCCGACCGACGCCACCACGTACGCCTTGTCGCCGGCGACGCTTCTTGCGATCTTTACGCCTTCCGCGTTGATTTGCTCCGTCTTCTTCTCCAGCCCGAAGCGGGCCAGCTTCATGCGCTGGGCCGAGAACGTGTTCGTCTCGATCACTTCGGCGCCGGCCGCGATATAGCGGCGGTGAACGTCCGCGATCAGCTCCGGGTTGATCAAATTGTATTCTTCGAAAGATACGCCGATCGGAACCCCAAGCTGATACAAATAAGTCCCCATGGCTCCGTCGCCCACCCGGGTCCGGGTTTGGAGCGCGGTACGCAAATCCGGTCTCACTACGCTTCCCCATCCATTTCTTTTATCAGAGTACCCTTAATGTAGCATATTTTGGCCCAGGCTTGAACACTTTCGGCGATTGCTTCGGCGTTTGCGGAACGATTTCCGGCAACCGGCGCGGACGCCGGCCCGTTTTTCGGAGCCCGCACGGCCGTTCGCGCAAACGTCCCCGCGCCCCCGCATTCGCGGGCAAAAACGAAGCCCGGCAAGGGGCCGGGCCTGGGTTTCGATATGGGCGGTTCCTTTTGCCCGGCTGCGCACGATTGCCGCGAAGCCGCGTAGCGTTGACTTTCGGCCGAAGGGCGGTCCCGGTCACACGGTGCCGGTGAATACGGCTTCGGCCGGACCGGTCATATAGACGTGGTTATCGTCTTCGTTCCATTCGATGAACAGGTCGCCGCCGGCAAGCGAAATCGTCGCCTTGCGGTCCGTCAGGCCGTTAAGCACCGACGCGACAAGCGTCGCGCACGCGCCCGTTCCGCAGGCGAGCGTCGGGCCGGCGCCGCGTTCCCATACGCGCATGTCGACCTGGCTGCGGGAGTTGACTTTCGCGAATTCGACGTTGATCTTGCGCGGGAACAGCGGATGATGCTCCAGCTTCGGCCCCCAGGTCGCAAGATCGAAGCCCACCGCGTCGTCGACGTAGATGACGCAATGCGGGTTGCCCATCGAGACGGCGGTAAATTTGAATTCGCGCCCGTCGACCGTAACCGGGTGCCCGACGACCGGGTTGGCGTCGATCGTCGTCGGCACGTCCAGCCCGTTCAGAATCGGCTCGCCCATGTCGACCCGGACCCGCTTCGCCACGCCGTTCTCGGCTTCAAGCTTCAGCGGCTGAACGCCCGCGCCGATCGTCTCGATCGTAATGTCGGTGCGGCTTACCAGGCCGTTGTCGTAAACGTACTTCGCCACGCACCGGATCGCGTTGCCGCACTGCTCCGCTTCGGAGCCGTCGGAATTGATGATGCGCATTTGGAAGTCCGCCTTTTCCGAAGGCAGAATGTATACGAGCCCGTCGGCGCCGATGCCGAAGTTGCGGTTGCAAAGGCGTTTGGCCAGCTCCGGCGCGTCCGCGGGCAGTTCGCGTTCTCCGTAAACGACGATGAAGTCGTTGCCCAGCCCGTGCATTTTCGTGAAGTTCATCGGGAATCCCCTCCTGAAACGTTTCCATCCACTGTTTGTCCCTCTGACTTTTATAATACCGAATTTCGCCTTTTTTGCGGATGCAGGATTTACGGTTTTGTTTGCACTTTTTCGCTTCCGCCCGCGCCCGCGCTCCATGCGGATAACATTTGCAGTCAAGGAAATAATACCGCCGAATGATCCATTCTTACATTTAAAGAAAGGCTTGGCGATTCTATGGCAAACGACAAACCGAATCAGCCTCAAGACGAGTCGAGACGAAAGTTTCTGAAATATACCGGCCCCGCAGTCGGGGGTCTTGTCGTCGGCGAAAAATTCCGGAAGGGATGACGCTGCAGGATTGGGGGATTACCTACGACGAGCTTATAGGATGCCCTCGGCGAACCTGTCGGAAAACGACAAAAATCCGCCGGCATCGAGCGGGCGGCCTGCCGGTACTGCGGTTTTTGCGAGCGGTTCGCTCGCGTGAGCGGCGCGCATCCGGGTCCGGACCGGGAACTTGTCGTCCACCTGACCGAGCTGCGCAAAAGATTGATCTACGTCGCGGTCTGGTTTGCGGTGGCGCTGGGGGCAGGCTTCGCTTGGGCGCCCGCCTGCTCGCCTTCGTCCGCGGCCGGACGGGCGGCTTGCCGCATACGCGCATAAGGAGGTGGAAGCATGTTCAACAATATCGGCGTTTCGGGGCTGGTCATTATTCTGGCGATCGCGCTGATCGTGTTCGGCCCGGCCAAGCTGCCCCAGCTCGGCCGAGCGTTCGGCGACACGCTGCGCGAATTCCGCAATTCGACCAAGGGCCTTGCGGACGACCGGACGGAAGACGACAAGGACGCCGTCTGACGCCCGGTCCGGCCCGTCCGGTCATCTCGCGGCCGGACGGGGGTTGGGGCCGGCCGATCCGAATGAGATGCGGCTGCCTTTGCGGCGTCGGCGCGACGAGCCCCAGATGCTGCCGATGCCCATCGCGAAGGTCGGAATGCCGGCGGAAACGAACACGAGCGCCCAATCCCGCAAGGTGAGCGGCACCGTTTTGAAGATCGGCTGCAGCGGCTCCAGATACAGCACGGCCAGCATCAGAAGGAGCGAGGACAGCACGGCGATCACGAGAAATTTGTTTTCAAAAAACCGCCGGTGAAAAATCGAGCGCGAGCTGCGGCAGTCGAACACGTGGATGAGCTGCGCCAGGACGAGCGTGGCGAACGCCACCGTCTGCGCGTGCGCAAGCTTCGCGGGATCGCCGGCGCCGCTTCCCAGCGTCAGCACGAACGCGCCCAGCGTGCAGACCCCGATGAGCGTGCCGCGGCTGATGATTTTCCATCCGAGCCGCCGGGCGAAAATATTTTCCGCGGCCGCGCGCGGCTTCTGCCGCATCAGGTCGCTCTCCGCCTGGTCGACGCCGAGCGCCATGGCCGGCAAGCCGTCGGTGACGAGGTTGACCCACAGAATTTGAATCGGCACAAGCGGCAGCGGCAAGCCGAGCATCATCGCCAGAAACATCGTCAATATTTCCCCGACGTTCGACGCGAGCAGGTAGCGGATAAATTTGCGGATGTTTTCGTAAATGCCCCGCCCCTCCTCGACGGCGGAGACGATCGAGGCAAAGTTGTCGTCCGCAAGCACGAGCGCGGACGCTTCTTTGGTGACGTCGGTACCGGCGATGCCCATGGCGATGCCGATGTCGGCCGCCTTGACGGCCGGCGCGTCGTTGACGCCGTCGCCGGTCATGGCGACGACGTGGCCGCGGCGCTGGAGCGCCTGCACGATGCGCAGCTTGTGTTCCGGCGAAACCCGGGCGAAGACGTAGACGTTGTCGACGCGCCTCTCCAGCTCGGCATCGCTCATCGCCGCCAGGTCGGAGCCGCTCAGCGTCTGGCCGTCGCGCGGCAGGACGCCGATCGTCCGGGCGATCGCTTCGGCGGTCGCCCGGTGGTCGCCGGTGATCATCACCGTGCGGATGCCGGCCTGCCGGCATTTCGCAATCGCGTCGAACACTTCGCGGCGGGGCGGATCGATCATGCCGGCAAGCCCGATGAAGACGAGCCCGCTTTCCGCCTGATCCTCCCGCTCGCAGCTCTCTCCCGGCCGAACGTCCCGGTAGGCGAAGCCGAGCACGCGCAGCGCGTCCTTCGCCATCGCTTCGTTCGCCTGCAGCACCTTCTGCCGGAGCGTGCCGGTGAACGGCACGACGTTGCCTCCCCACAGCACGTAAGCGCAGCGCTCGATCAGCAAATCCGGCGCCCCTTTGGTGCAGAGCAGCCGCCCTCCCTGATGGGAGACGAGCACCGACATCCGCTTGCGCTCGGCATCGAAGGGAAATTCCTTAACCCGCGGATACAACCCCTCCAGCGACGAGCGGGAATTCCCCGACTTGGCCGCCAGAACGAGCAGCGCCCCTTCGGTCGGGTCGCCCTTGATTTGCCACTCGCCCGCTCCGGCGCCATCCTGCTCCTTGGACGCTTTTTTCCCTTTCGATTCGCCGCTTCGCTCATCCCGCGTCAGCTCCGCGTTGTTGCAAAGCGCGGCCACCTGCGCGATTCGGCGGAGCGCGGCGTCCCCTTTGAACTCGACGGTTTTGCCGTTTTCGATAAACTGTCCGGCCGGCTCGTAGCCTTCCCCCGTCACCTCGATGCTGCGTCCGCCGACCCACAGGCGGGTCACCGTCATTTTGTTCTGGGTCAGCGTCCCCGTCTTGTCCGAACAGATGACGGAAGCGCAGCCGAGCGTTTCGACGGAGGGCAGCTTGCGCACGATCGCTTTCCGCTTGATCATGCGCTGGACGCCCAGCGCGAGGGCGATCGTCACGATCGCCGGCAGCCCTTCGGGTATGGCGGCCACGGCGAGGCTGACGCCGGCCAGAAACATGCCGTAAACCGGCTGGCCGTGCAGCACCCCGGCGACGACCACGACGACCGTCAGCGCCAGCGCAACGACGATCAGAATTTTGCCGAGCTGCTCGAGCCGCCTTTGCAGCGGGGTCTCCGCTTCTTCGGCCTGCTGGATCAGCCCCGCGATTTTGCCCATTTCCGTTTGCATGCCGGTCAGCGTCACGATGCCTTTGGCCGTGCCTCGCGTGACCATCGTGCCGAGAAAGCCGCAGTTTTTGCGGTCGCCCAGCGGAAGCTCCGCCGCCGCCAGCACGCAAGCTTCTTTCGACACCGGAACGGATTCGCCGGTCAGCGCGGCTTCTTCGATCATGCACTGGTTGCTTTCGATGAGCCGAAGATCGGCCGGAACCCGGTCCCCGCTCTCCAGCAGCACAAGATCGCCCGGAACCAGCTCGCGGGCCGGTACGATCTGGATCGAGCCGCCGCGAACGGCTTTGGCGTTGGGCGCCGCCAGCTCCTTGAGCGCGCGCAGCGAACGCTCCGCCCGGTATTCCTGGAAGAAGCCGAGCAGCCCGTTCAAGATGATGATCGCGATAATCGTCAGCGCGTCGAGCATTTCACCGAGAAGCCCCGAGATGACGGTCGCCCCGGCCAGAACGAGCACCATGAAATCTTTAAATTGATGAATGAACAGCTTGAAGGGCGATTCTCCCTTGCGCTCCTCCATTTCGTTCAGCCCGTGGATTTCGAGCCGCTTCGCGGCCTCCTCCGGCGTCAAGCCCTTTTTCGGGTCGGTGCCGAGCGACTTCGCCAATTCCGCTTCGCTCATCTGATGCCAAGCCTTACCTTCCACGACGGTCATCCCCTCCCGCAAGTTCGCCGTCCCCCGGATGATGTCGGGACAGCCGTTCTGCCCTATATGTATTCAGACAAGCCGGGAAATATCCCCCGGCTCGTACCCTTTCCCTTTCGGAGCAACTGTGGCATCATAAGGAGACGGGAAAAAACCGAATTTATTCGTTTATAGGAGTTTGAAACCATGTCACTGGACGGCTTCGTCACCCGCGCGATCGTGCACGAGCTGCAGACGCTCGTCGGCGCGCGTATCCATAAAATTTACCAACCGACCGAACATGAAATCCTCTTGCACGTAAGAGGGCAGGGCGTGAACCGGAAGCTGCTGCTGTCCGCCCACCCGTCGATGCCGCGCCTTCACTTTACCGAGCAGACGTGGACGAATCCGCAGGAGCCCCCGATGTTCTGCATGCTGCTTCGCAAGCACTGCGAAGGCGGCATCGTGGAAGCGGTCCGCCAATCGGGACTGGAGCGCGTCGTGGAATTCGATATCCGCCACCGGGACGAGCTTGGCGACCTGTCGATCAAGCGCCTCGTGCTCGAAATCATGGGCCGCCACAGCAATTTGATCCTGCTCGATCCGGCCTCCGGCACGATCCACGACAGCATCCATCACGTCACGCCCGCCATCAGCAGCTACCGGGTCGTGCTGCCGGGAGCGGCTTACGTGGCCCCGCCGTCGCAGCACAAACAGGACCCGCTGAACGCGGAAAAGGCGGAATTCGAACGTTTGCTGAGCGAGTCCCCCAAGCCGCCGGCGGAGCTGACGCGCCAGGAACTGGCCAACGGTCTGCTGAACGGCTATACCGGCTTCAGCCCGCTTCTTGCCAAGGAAGTGGTTCACCGAGCCGAAGGCGATCCGGCGAAGCTGTGGGACGCGTTCGCGGCGCTCATCGGCGACGCGAAGCAGCAGCGTTACGCGCCCGCGAGCGTCGAAACGGACAACGGCAAAACCGCTTTTTCCGTTTTCGAACTCACGCATCTGACCGGAAAGGTTCAATCCTTTGCGACGGTGAGCGAGTGCCTGGACGCGTTCTATAAGGACAAGGCGGAGCGCGATCTCGTCCGGCAGCGGACGACCGACTTGACGCGGCTGCTGGTCAACGAATCGGCCAAAAACGAAAAAAAACTAGAAAAGCTGCGGGAAACGCTGCAGGAAGCGGAAGAAGCGGACCGCTACCGCAAGCTCGGTGAGCTGCTGACCGCCCATTTGCACGCGATCCGCAAAGGAGACGCCTCGGCCGAGGTGATCGACTATTACGACGAGAAGCAGCCTGTCGTTTCGATCCCGCTCGATCCGCAATTGACGCCGAACGAAAACGCGCAGCGGTATTTCCGCAAATACAACAAGCTGAAGAACAGCCGGGCCGTCGTCGCCGAACAAATCGCCGCGACCGAGGAAGAATTGCGCTACCTAGCCTCGGTGCTGCAAGGACTTGAAACCGCAACCCCAAGCGATATCGAGGAGATCCGGGAGGAGCTGCAGGAGCAGGGATACATTCGGCAGCGGGGAGCGGGCAAAGGGGAACGGAAGAAAAAACAGGACCGCCCGGCGCTGCTTTGCTACACGTCCAGCGAGGGCATCCCGATCTTCGTCGGCAAAAACAACACGCAAAACGACTACGTCACCAACCGGCTCGGACAGCCGAACGACACCTGGCTCCATACAAAGGACATTCCGGGTTCGCACGTGCTCATTCGGGCTGCCGAGTACGGCGAGCGGACGCTGCACGAGGCCGCCATGCTCGCGGCCTATTACAGCAAGGCGCGCGAGTCGAGCGGCGTGCCCGTCGACTACACCCGCATCCGGCACGTCCGCAAGCCAAGCGGCGCAAAGCCCGGCTTTGTCATCTACGAAGGCCAGCGAACGCTGTTCGTCACCCCGGACGAAGCCGCGGTGAAGCGGCTCCCCTGCACGGTCAAGCAAATGTAGCCCGCGAGGAAAGCCGGTTGCCCGGCCGCCGCGAAGACGGCGATCAGGCGGGCGTCCGCGCGGCCCTTGCGGGGGCGAGAGGCTTTCATCGTTTTTTCTTCAAACTAAAAAAGCGGAACCGCCCCTGACGGGCGCGCTCCGCTTTTTTAACTGCCGCGAACGCTTCTTAGCCGCTCCAGCACCCCTGCCTCTACCGAGCGGTTGCCGATTTGGCCGTGGTATACCTTGCCTTTGCGGGCTCCGTGAAAATCCGATCCGCCCGTAACCATTTTCCCGTAACGCTCCGCCAAACGCCGGAACCGTTCCGCCTGCTCGTCGGTATGGTCGGAATGATACGCCTCAAGACCGTCCGCCCCGCTCTCCAGCAAGCGGACAGCCAGCCCTTCGTCGCCGTACAAGCCGGGATGGGCCACAATGGCCGCGCCTCCCGCCTCGCGAATCCACTCGAAGGCCTGAAGCGGCGATATTCGCGGCGGCGGGTCGACATAAGCGGCCCGGCCTTTGGCCAAATAGCGGTCAAACGCCTCTTGGACGGAGCCTACCGCGCCTATGCGGACCAGCGCCTCGGCGATATGCGGCCGCCCGATCGTCTCCTCGACGCCCGGCTTGCGCCCCGCCGCTTCCGCCACCTGCTCCATCGTCAGCCCGATTCCCAGTTCGTTGAGCCTGGCGACAATCCCTTCGTTCCGGCTGTCCCGCGCTTTGCGCTGGGAGACAAGCCGGCTGAGCAGCAGGCTGTCCCGAAAATCGATATAGTAGCCGAGAATATGAATATCCTGTCCGTCCAGGGATGTGCTCAGCTCGACGCCGGGAACCACTTCGATGCCGAAGCGGCGGCCCGCGTCGACCGCTTCGGCGATGCCCGCCACCGTGTCGTGGTCGGTGACGGCAACGGCGGCAAGACCGGCTTCCGCGGCCATCCGGACGACCTCCGAAGGGCGGTGCAAACCGTCGGACGCCGTCGTGTGCGTATGCAAATCAGCCCTGTTCATTCCTCAGCCCCCTGACATAATCGAGTAATGTCGCCGCGTGAAGAGGAAGTTCGGAAGAACTCGACCGGACGGCGAAAAATTTCCTGCGGAACACGACGTCCCTGATCTTGACCGGCTTCAGAAGGCCCAGCGCGACCTCGTTCTTGATCGTCCACTGCGACAGCACGGACAGGCCGAGCCCCGCCTCGACCGCGGATTTGACCGCCCCGTTGCTGCCCAAATTGCTCACGATGCGAAGCGATCCTTCCTCGATGCCGTGCCGCTCCAATTCGTCCACCATCACCTGCCGGGTGCCGGACCCTCTCTCCCGCAGCACGAGCGGTTCGTTCAACATTTCCTCCAGCGTCACTTCGTCGCGCGCGGCGAACGGATGGTTCGGAGGTGCGACAAGCAGCAGCTCGTCGTCCATGACCGGCTCGGAAATGACGTTCGGATCTTCCGTCGGCGCCTCGACAAGTCCGAAATCGAGCGCGTGGCGCGCAATTTCCTCCACGATTTCGGTCGTGTTCATCACCCGCATGTTGACCGACAAATCGGGAAACCGCAACAAAAACGGCCCCAACAGCCGAGGGAGGACGTATTCCCCGATCGTCAGACTGGCGGCGAACTGCAGCTGGCCCTTTAAGTCTTCCACATATTTCGCCATTTTGGCATCGGTTTCCCGCATCAGCTCAACCGCTTTGCGCGCCTGCGGAAGCAGGCAGTGCCCGGCTTCGGACAGCTCCAGCTTCTTGGTTGAGCGATGCAGCAGCTTGACGCCGAACCGCTCCTCCAGCGCCTGAATCTGCATCGTAACGGCGGGCTGGGTCATATGCAAAGCTTGCGCGGCCGCCGAGAAGCTTCCCCGTTCCGCTACCGTGTAAAAAATGTGCAACTGATGAATGTTAAGCGCCATATCGTCCACTCCGCCTCAATGTAAGCTACGATTAAACCGAATTATACCATACCCGGAAGGCCGGCACCCGTTTCGACGGCAAATTCTGCAGGCTTTTGGCGTCTATAGCGAAGCGGGGGGCTGTCTCAAAGGATATTCCCTGCAAAGCCGGTGCCGAGAACAAACATGTAAATGAACCTACGTTCTCACGGTTATCGCCATCTTAAAACACAAAAAGGTCAACCAGACAACTCTGGCTGACCTGATAATACAGCCCGCCGAAGCGGGTAGGCGGGAATTCGCGCCGGTTCGTGCAGGCGGCGGATTGCCGATGTATCCGGTTCTTTACGAACCGCCCAGCGCTTCGATTTTCCGTTTCGCTTCTGCGGCCGCATGCTCGTTCATCGGAAAGGCGTCGAGGACCGTCTGATAGACGTCCAATGCATCCCGCTTTTGGCCTTGCTCCGCATACCGGTCTCCGACCCGGATCAGAATCCGGTCCAGGAACCGGTTGTCGAGCCGGAAAAATTGCTTGAACGCCTGTTCGCCGTCGGAAATGCTCATTTTTTCCTCGATCATCTCGTCGATTTTCGCCTGCGCCCGCTTGAACACCGCCGGCTTCGGAAGCGCAAAAGGATGCTCCCACGTCTCCAGCACCTGCTGGAAGCCGCCGCTGAACACGTAGTTTTTCCCGTCCGGGCTGAGCGTCCGCTCCCCTTTCAGCGCGCTGACAAATTGGCCGGCGGCATATTTGCCCATCGCCTCGTCATAGTACGTTTCGGCCCGCTTGTACGATTCGTACCATACTTGCGCGTATGCGGCGGCAATCACCGCCACGATGACGGCCGGAGCGATCAGATGCTTCCATTTTGCCTTTTTCATGCGCCCGCCCCTTTTCTATTTCAGACCTACACCCGTAAACGCCTCGACGAAATATTTTTGCAGGAAAAAATACACGGCCACGACCGGCAAGGTGGTCGTCGTCAAAGCCGCCCAGATCTGCTCCAGGTTCTCGCCCGGAATTTGCGTCTGGTACTTGTAGAGGCCCAGTTGAAGCGTATACTTCGTTTCGTCTCGAAGGTACAGCAGCGGGCCGAACAAGTCGTTCCAGCTGCCCATAAAGGACAGGACGGCGATCGTGGCCAGCACCGGTTTCGACATGGGGAGAATGACCGAGGCAAAAATCCGCCCGTGGTTCGCCCCGTCGATTTTGGCGGCTTCCACGAAGTCGTCCGGAATTTGCGTATAAAACTGGCGAATCAAAAAAATGTTGTATGCGCTTACCGCAGACGGAACGATAAGCACCTGATACGTATCCACCCATCCGATCCTGTACATGAACATGTAAGTCGGAATAAGCAGCAGAATGCCCGGGATCATCATCGTCGACAAAATCATTCCGAACAACGCTTCGCGCCCCCGGAACGCCAGCTTGGTCAGCGCATAAGCGACCATTGCGTTCAGAAGGCAGTTCAGCACCGTGACCGAACCGGCCACCAATACCGTATTGGCGAACAACCGGCCCATGTTCAGTTCGGTGAACACCTTCACGTATCCGTCAACGGTCCAGTTTTTGGGCAGCGACAGCGGATAATGCATAATCTCCATGCCCGGCTTGAACGAGTTGTTCAGCATAAACCAAAAAGGATAAACCACTGCAGCCATTCCGGCGCTCAGCAGCCCGTACAGGATCAGGGAGGCCTTGCGCTGCGGCTTGGCGGCGCCCGAGCTGTTCACGGTTACCCCACCTTTCCGTCCTCCGTCAGCCGCGGTTGGCCAGCTTTAATTGCAGATTGGTCAACGCGAAAATAATGACCGCCAGCACAATGCCGATCGCGGAGGCATATCCCATTTGCATATCCTTGAACCCGGTTTTGTACAGGTACAGAACAGGCGTAAGCCCCGCATGATAGGGACCGCCTTCCAGGTCGAACACCAGAAACACTTCGCTGAACATTTGCAGCCCGTTGATCAGGTTCATCGTCAGCACAAACACGATTTGCGGCTTCAGTTGGGGAATCAGAATGCTGAACAGCCTTCTCCACCAGCCCGCGCCGTCCACTTTGGCCGCTTCGACGATCGCCTCGTTGATGCCGGCCAATCCGCCAAGCAGGATGATCATTTGGATTCCGAACCATTTCCAGGAGTTGAACAATGCGAGAATCGGCATCGGAAGCCACTGCGTAAATTTCCAGTTCACCGGTTCGTTCAGCAGCCCGGCGCTCACGAGCAGACTCTGGATCGGGCCGTTGGTGTTCGTCAGGTTGTTGAAGATGATAATGGCCACGGTAACGGACGTAATGATCGGCAAAAAATAGACCGTGCGGAAAAAAGCCGCGCCCCGTCTGATTTCAAACAGCATAACCGCCAGAAAAAGCGCAATGACGAAAGACAGCGAAATAAAAATGGCCTGATTGTAAATGACGTTGAACAGCGATCGCCAGAACACCGCATCCGAAATCACCTGAACGATGTTGCCGAAACCGACGAATTTCGCTTTTTCGGGCTCGAGAAAGTTGACTTGCAGAAAGCTGGTGCGAAACGCGAGATACATCGGGTAAGCAAGAAAAACGGCAAACGAAAGGAGCCACGGAGCCGTAAATAACGCCACCCACGGCATTTCGCTTCTGTTGCCCGCCCTTTTCATCATGTCATCTGCCCTTTCGGTCGCTGAATTCGAGCGAAGCGGACCCTTAAGCCATGGTCCGGCACGGCCCGCTTCCTCTTTGTCCTTCGGCTTCGTCTTATTGGCCCGATCTCAAGATGCTCCTCGCTTTTTCGGCCGCCTGCTTGACCGCCTCTTCGGGCGTAAGCGATTTTTCCAGGGCGACTTTCAGAATCGCCTGCTGGATTTCATTGCTGACTTGATCCAGTTCCGGAATCGGCTCGTTGATCAACGTGTGCTGCAGTTGATCGACAAACGGCTTGTTCTCCGGCAATTGGAAAAACGGATCGGATTCCAGCGCCTTAAGCGTCGGAAGCTGGCCGAGCGCTTTAAGCGCTTCCAGGTTTTTGTCGTCCCGCATCAAATACTTCACAAGCTCCCAGGCCAGCTTTTCCTGCTCGGGATTGCTCTTGAAAATCATCAGGGAGCGGCCGTCCAGCGTGGACCAGTGGGTATCCCCTTCTTTCGGCACCGGGATCGGAGCCACGCCCACGTCCTTGCCGATTTCCATCGGGGTGTCTTTAGCGGTTTTCAGATTCGTCTTCCAGCCGTAACCGTACTGCAGCCACATGCCGACGTTGCGGTTGAAGAAATTTTTCTCCATCGTCTTCGGCGCATAGGCTTGCGCTTGTTGCAGGAACGCCAGAAATTCGGCCATTTTGGCTTCCGGCTTGTCAAAGACGATGTCCGAGCCCAACTTGTTGAACAATTGATACTGTCCGCCGTTGAAGTTGTAATAAATTTGCGCCAGCATCGTCCAGTACCAGCCGCCCCAGTTCAGGGCATCGTTCCAGAAAATCGTTCCGTAAACCTTCTCTCCGTTTTTGCGGGCCGGCAGCTGGCTGATTTTTTCCGCAGCCTTCAGGAATTCGTCAAAGGTTTTCGGAGGCGCGTCCGGGTCCAGTCCCGCTTCCTTGAACAGGTCTTTGTTGTAAATCATCAATTGGGTCGTCGCGTTCCAGGGAATGTAATATTGGTGCCCGAAATCCTGATGCAGATAGATCGGATTGATGCGGTCCAGCAGCTCGCCGGCGCCCGGCATCGTCTCCAGCTCGGCCAGCTTGCCCATCTTGGCGTATTGGGCCGGCTGATAACCGAATACGCCGACGTACACGTCGGGAGCGTCCCCGGCGGATACGCGGGCCATCAACTTGTCCGTGCCGCCTTCCTCGGACACTTTAACGGTCACGTTCGGATATTCCTGTTCGAAATACGGTTTGATTTGCTTTTTCACAAAATCGATGTAATCTCCTGCCGGAAGCGTAATCTCGACTTCGCCCTTAAACGCCGTCTTGTCGATTGGCGCGTCCGCCGCTTCGCCATCCTCGCCTTGCGGATTTGCCGCTGTTGCCGCCGCGCTCGGGTTCGGGCTCGAAGGCTCCGCGTTGTTCCCGGATCCGCACGCCGCCAGCATAGCGGCAACAAGCGTCAGGCAAAGAAACAGGCTGAATCGTTTTTTCATTCAAAAGCGACCTCCTGACGAAATGGATTTAGGCACTTTCATAGTCCGGACGCCCTGCCGGCGTATTAACGGGGCTCGCAGCTTTCCCTGACGATCAGCTCGGTCTCCAGGCGAACGTTCTCGATGTCCGTGTCGCCGTTCAGCGCCCGCAGCAGCATGTGAGTTGCGATGTTGCCGAGCTGCCGGTTCGGCTGCCTTACCGTCGTCAAGCCCGGCCGAATATAGCGCGCCAGCTCGATGTCGTCGAATCCGATCACGGCGATGTCTTCCGGAATGCGAAGCCCCGCTTCCATAAACGCTTCCATCGCTCCGATCGCCATCTCGTCGTTCGCGCTAAAGATCGCCCGCGGCAGCTGCTTTTGCGCCAGCATCGCCTGCGCGGCCTCGTATCCGCCTTGCTTGGTGAAATAGCCTTGGTACACCCATTGCTGGCGGAACGCCAGGCCGTGCTCCTGAAGCGCTTTCTGGTACCCCTCAAACCGCTTTTCGTTGTCCGGCGACGCGACGGGGCCGCTCAAATAGCCGATTTCCCCGTAGCCCAAGCCGATCAAATATTCGACCGCCTGGCAAGCCCCTTTCGTATTGTCAACGGTAGCCGACCAGACATGCGGCGCCGAGATTTCCCGGTCCAGCACGACGATTGGAAACTGCTTGCCCGCCGTCCGTTTGATGAAATCGTTGTCAATATTGTTCGCGAGCAAAATGATGCCGTCCGTCCGCCGCTCCTCCAGAAACTTTCGGGCCGTGCTGTTCTCCCCGCCGTACGAGCTGCAAGCGATCATGTTGTATCCGCTCGCGTACGACACTTCCTGTATCGACCGGATCAATTCCGAATAGAACGGACCCGACAGATCGGAAAGAATGAGCCCGATCGTCTTCGTCCTCGCCTGCTTCAAATCCCTTGCCGTGCCGTTCGGCTTGTAATTCAGCTCTTCGGCCGCTTTCAGGATTTTGTTTCTCGTCTCCTCGCTGACTTCGCTCCTGTTGTTCAATGCGTACGATGCAGTGGAAAGAGCGACACCCGCCTTCCTTGCCACATCTTTCAAGGTTGCCATTCGTATCTCCCCTGGATCCAGTTGATCGAAACGTTTCGAATTCATCATACCTTCAAAATAAAGCGCTGTCAATTGCTGTTTTACGCAATAAGACAATAATGAACAAAAATAATTTCAAGTCGCTTCATTCGAAATTTCGGGTCGAAATTCATTCGAAACACAGCATGGTTTCGGATCGAAAGCGAAACTTCGATCCGATCCGGGGATCGCATGAACCCGTTCGCGCCGACGCATCCGCAAAGCGGAATCCCGCGGCAGCAAAAAAACCGCCCCTGCAATAGGAGCGGCCAACCTTTAACAAGAAATTTCGACGCGATTCCAGAGTACGGCGGCTTGCAAGAAGCGGGAGTCTTCCCCTCACCGGCGTTTGCGGTTGTTTTTGATCAAGGTCATTCTTCTTGAATGTCTGAGCCAGGAATAATAAGTTTTCAAATCCCTCAATTCCATGGTTACCGACATTCGTCCGAGAAAAGTCACCACAATCATCTTGTGGAGCGGGTTGCCCAGCAGATCGACATCCTTGTCCGAAACGGCAAATTCCGCCACGAAGATCAGGTCTTCATCGATCATGTAAACGTCCTGCTCGTTGCGGTAATAAGGCGCGATTCTGCCCTGCTTCAGGCATTGCCACAGAAAGTTCGCGATGTCGGCGTAATCCGTTTTCTCGGAATCCACCCGGTCTGCCCAACGAGCGCGCGCATGATTGGTAACGATAATATCCGCAACCTTCTTATCTCCCAACTCCACGTAAAAAGGTTCGTATGTTCTCCATCGCTCGTTTTGTTTGTCTCTCATTGGGCTCCCCCCCTCCGGGCCTATAGGACTATATCATTACCAAAAAAACAGGTATTTTAAGGCTATTTTAACTCACTGTTTCGAGAAGATTCAACAAAAAAATATAACGACCCCATATCTTGCATATTCAGGTTGAATCTCTTTGTATTTTCCTCGAACTCGATGGCCTCGCACAATTCCCGTATTTCCCGGTCCAGCCGCTCGAGCGGCCGCCGCCAGTTGTCGGGGCGCAGCCCTTCCCGCCGAAGCAGCGCTTCCATGGCCTGCGCTTCCTTGAACAAATAGACGGCGGACAAGTTGCCGGCCACGCCTTTGAGCCCGTGCAGCATCTTCAGGCTGCCGGCTTCGTCGCCGGCCGCGAGACTGCGTTCCAGCCGCTCGGCGAACGTCCGGTTTTCCAGCCGGAACGTATGCAGCATATGCCACAAAATCGCCTGCTTCCCGTCGACCCGCGCGTTCGCTTCCTCCCAATCGAGCCTTCCCGCCGCACGCAGCGCCTCCTCCACCGCCGCGAACAGCTCTTCCGGTTCGAACGGCTTCGTGACGACGCCGTTCATTCCCGCCTGAAAGCATTTCATCCTGTCTTCCTGGAGCACGTTTGCGGTCATGGCGACGATCGGCAGCTGCCAGCTGTTGCACGCCTTCCGGATCGCCCGGGTCGCTTCGAAGCCGTCCAGGCCGGGCATATGCAAATCCATCAGGACCAGATCCCAATCTTCATCCGCCAGCTTCTCCATCGCCTCAAAGCCGTCGGAAGCGATTCCCGTCTCGTACCCTCTGCCGTCCAGCAATTCCTTGGCCACCTGCTGGTTTATCGCATGATCCTCGACCAAGAGAATGCGCGGCCGTTCGGGCAGCTCGGCCTTCCTTCGCTTCGCCTGCGGCAAACCGCCGTTATGGCGGGCTTCCTCCTCGAGGTTGGCCAGCATGGTTTGCACGGCCCTGCGGTTAACCGGCTTGATCAGCATCCGGTCCGGACGTTCCTCCGGCCGCATCCGCAGCCATTCGTGCTGGCCGAACGGGGTCGTGATCGCGACGGTTTTGGCCGAACGGGCCGCCCGCCGCAAGGTAAACCACGTTTCCTCGCCGTACATGTCGCCCATTTCCATATTAAAAAAAATGTAGTCGAACGCCTGGCCTTCGGGCATTCCGTCGAGCATGTCGATTGCTTTCTTCCAGCTGTCCGCGCATACCGCCTCGATTCCGATGGAAGCAAGCAGTTCCGTCAGCACCCGCTGCATCAGGCCCGGACGCTCGATGCACAAAGCGGTGGCCTGCACGGGGGCGGCGGGAGCCTCCGGCTTCCTGGAGGACGCGACCGGAAACGTCAGCGAGAAGGAAAACCGGCTGCCGACGCTTTGCCTGCTTTCCACCTCCAGCCGTCCGCCCATCAGCTTGACAAGCTCGTCCGAGATGACAAGGCCGAGTCCCGTTCCGCCGTATTTGCGGCTGGTCGACCCGTCGGCCTGAGTAAACGGCTGAAACAGATTGGCGATCTGCTCTTCCGACATGCCGATGCCCGTATCCTCTACGACGAATTCCAGTTCCGCCTCGCCGCCGCGGGCGCGGAACGTCCTGACGCGAAAATGAACATAGCCTATGTTGGTGAATTTGATCGCGTTGTTCAGCAAATTGAGCAGCACCTGTTCCAGCCGCAGCGGGTCGCCGATCAGCCTGTCCGGCATCGGGCCAATGTCGAAAATGAGCTCGATCTGTTTTTTGCCGAGAAAAATGCCGAGCGTATCCGCCAGCTTCCGGAACAGCTCGTCCGGCTCGAACGCCACCGTCTCGAGCTCGACCTTGCCCGCCTCGATTTTGGAGAAATCGAGAATGTCGTCGACGATGCCCAGCAGCACTTCCGAGGAAGAGACGATTTTTTGCGCGTAATCCCTCTGGATCTCCGTCAGCTTCGTCCGCTGCAGCAGCTTGGACAACCCCACGATGCCGTTGAGCGGCGTCCGGATTTCATGGCTCATCCGCGCCAGGAATATGCTTTTCGCATTGCTCGCTTCCTCCGCCATCTGCTTCGCCTGCGTCAGTTCCGCCTGAATCGCCTTTTGCCTGGAAGCGTCGTGGAACAGCTCGATGTAGCCTGCGACCTTGCCGTCGCGGCCGATGATTTTGCTGACGTTGAGAAACACCGGAACCGGGAAGCCGTTTTTGTGCATGTACGTCCTTTCTTCGGAATAGGACATGCGGTTCTGCAGGTTGGCATTAAAATAAGCAATGCCCGGGGCGACCGTCGCTCCGAGCTTGGCGGACAGCCGTTTCGCCTTCTCTTCCAGTTCGGCGGGATCGCAAAAATCCACCAGCGTCTTCCGCCCGATCACCTCTTCCGGCCGGTAACCGAGCAGCCGCGACGCCGCTTCGTTAAAGTTCTTCACGACGTAATTGCGGTCCGTAACGACGATGCCGTATTCGCTCTGGTTGCGCACCGCGTTCAGCGGCTCGTAAAGCTCCCACAGCTTCTCCGCCATCGCATTGACCGAGGCGGCCAGCGCTCCGATCTCGTCCCGCGGCTCCTCGTCCAGCTTCCGCACGGCACGCCTGCCGTCGGCTATCGCCTCGGTGGTCGCCTGGATCGCTTTGATGCGCCGAAACGGACGGGCGATCAGCCCAAGCAGCGGTCCGGCCAGCAGCAACTCCGCCGCCGCGCACGCCAGCACGGTGCGCAGAAGCAGATCGTCCAGCGGTTTATACAGCCGTTTTGCGGAAATGCCCGCAATCCAATACCAGCCGGTGCCTCCGACCGGAGCGGCGAACAGCAGCTCGGAGCCGCCGATTTCGGTCCCTTGAAGGCCGCCGCGCACAACCCGCAGCACGGCTTCGCGCGTTTGCGCGTCCAGAGCCGTCCCTCCCCGGGTGTGGTAAAGCACGCTGCCTCCTTCGTTGGCCAGATAACCGGCTTCGGCCGCGTCCGTACCGTCGACGGCATCTTTAAAGGCGGCGTCCAGCGGCACGGAGGCCCGGAGCACGCCCGCAATCCGATAAGACCGGTCGTAAACCGGCACATACAGTCCGATGTTCGCCGTCCGCGGATCGTCTTCCGCGAAATACGGCTCCGAAACCGACGCGTAGCCGTTCAGCGCTTTTTGGAGGGAAGGATCGTACGGCGCATGCCGGACCGTGCCGTCCGCCATGCGCAGCGTGCCGTCCTCGTCCATAAACCCGAGATCGGCGAATTGCCCGTACAACCTTTTCAGCTCGCCGGCCAAAAAACGCTCCCGTTCCTCCGCTCCCCCCGTCCGCATCGCGGCGTTCAGGCTGAGTTCCCTCGCCTGTTCCATGCGGGCGTCGAGCCATGCGGACAGCTTGCCCGCACCGGTCCGGGCGCCGATTACCGCCTTATCCGTCAGCGACGCCCGAATCGTGGCCCGCGCGGATTGAATGTAAACGGCCCCGACGGCCGCCAAGGCGCACGCGGTCGCCAGCATCAAGAGCAGCCATGTACGAAATCGCAGCGATCGAAACACGCCAAGCGCCTCCCAGCCCCACAAGCCTTTGTTCACGTTTCCGTACGGAGACAACCGGAAAACGGAAAACGATTGCCCTGTTCTTTTTTAATTCTCCATTCGGACAAAAACCTCCTTCCACAGACCGACATTAACGCAGCCTGCAGAAGAAGGTTTTTTTGGCGTCCACCCTATTAACGAACGAACAAGCATTTCCAAACGCCCTGTCGGGCTTGGAGCCTATGCGTCTTAATCCTCGTCGTAACGATATAGCAACTCGGCTTTATTCCAGCACCAGCTTGTAGCCGACGCCCCACACCGTCTTGATGTATCGGGGTTCCTTCGGATTCGTCTCCAGCTTCTTGCGGAGATTGGTGATATGCACGTCGATCGCCCGGTCGTTCACGTACGAATCGATGCCGCGAAGGGCGTTGATCAGCTCGTCCCGGGTAAACACTCTTCCGGGGTACTCGAACAGCACCTTCATCAGCTCAAACTCGGAGAACGTCAAATCGACCGCGCGGTCGTGGACAAAAACGAGCCGTTTCTGCGGGTCCAGATGCAGTCCGGCAACGCCCGTTTCCGCTGCGGCCGCCGCCTCGCGATGGATCAGGCTCGCCTTGGACCGGCGGACCGCGACGCCGATGCGCGCCTTCAGTTCCTGCATGCTGAACGGCTTGACCAAGTAATCGTCGGCGCCGGCTTCCAGCGCCTGAATCCGTTCGTGCACTTTTGCTTTCATGGAAATGACGATGATCGGCGTATCGGAAAACCGCCGCACTTGCTCGCACCACAGCATGCCGTCGATGTCCGGAAGCATAAGGTCCAGGAGAACGACATCCGGCTTGAACGTCCGGAGCGCCTCGAGACCGTCCTGGCCGTTTTCGACTCTGCGTACGGAAAATTCTTCATCGGCCAAGTACATCGAGATCATTTCCCCGACGATCTTTTCATCCTCGATCACGAGAACTTTGGTCAACGTCGACACCTCTTGTCGGCATCCTATAATGAAAACGGGTATTTATAAAGCTAACATTTTGTTAATATTTTCATTATAACTTCGAGAAACAACGTTGTCTATTATTCGGCAAAGGTTGAATTTCCATTTATTTCTAAGCAATTATCAAGAGAATATTAGCGCTTTGTGAACGGGAGAAGGCGATATGCAGCGGGTTCCCGGCGCGAAAAAAAACTACGACGGAATAACTAACGCACTGTGTTTAGCTTCCAGCTCTTTAAGATACGCCAGCGGATTTCTTCGAAATCGGCGTCGTAAGACACTTTCGGTCAAACGGTTGCGCCATTGCTGTCTCTGTTGC